>Ga0255772_10005338_pt1 | contig 11901 bp, 7 predicted proteins | sample 071ome_34_FD_179970 | JGI IMG/M metagenome (GOLD analysis project Ga0255772, IMG submission 179970) | Coastal salt marsh microbial communities from the Groves Creek Marsh, Skidaway Island, Georgia - 071411BT metaG (version 2) | ecosystem: Environmental > Aquatic > Marine > Intertidal zone > Salt... | reverse complement strand
CTCTCAACTCGTCCTCCACGGAATTTCCAACCTCTTCCGCTTGCGCGCGAGCAGTCTCCAAAGAAATAATGATATCCCCAAGGACACAAATAGGACCGAACGCGGCAATTCCTTCCTCTTCTCCACCACTTGGAAAGCTTAAAACATCTGTAGGCGCATCTTTCGATCTCCATTCATTATTGAGTGTCTGAATGTACGCGTCATCGCATAACGCCACCGAGAGTTCCGTATGTGAAAGTTGTTCTGGAAAATCGTCCCCTAAATTCTCTCTCAACCGGTTGTATACGTCACCATCACTATCACTACTTTCCTCGCCATTCGCGTCTACAAATAGTTTTAATATAGCCCTCGCATCTTTCTCTAACCCCTCTCTCATTGACTCCAATTTCCCCTCGTCCATATTCATCTTCTTCGCAATCAATTTTACGTCGCCGTTACCATCCACATCCGATACGAATGACACATCCGCGATGCACTCGACGTCCCCGACATAGAAGCTTTCGTCTTCGATGTCATCGTCCTCTTCGTAATCTTCGTCCTCTTCCTCGTCTTTCAACGCGTGCGGCACCCCGACTCTTCTCAAATTTTTCATCTCTGCTCCGTGGTGGTTCGAGCTGAAACGACGAAAGTCGGAAGACAATAACGACGACGACGACGACAACAACGACGCAGAAGGAGTTATCGCATCGTTTCTTCTCCCCGCGAGTTTCATCTCCCGACGACAATAGCTCTCTCGGGAAGCAAACGAGGGAGAAATGGATACGTTTTTCTTCTCCGGTTGGTGTTCGTTAGAAATCGCCGTTGAATGCGAGGAGAGAGAACGAACGACAAAACCGCTTTGGCACCTCGCCGCGGGTCGCTCTTTCGCCGTGAACTCGCGGAGAGTAAAGTTGTTGAAGGTATTCAGGAGCATTTTAGTATGGAAGCAACGAGAAGCGATGCGCGTGTTGTAAAAAACGAATTGCGTCTTTGACCTCATCAAAAAGTGACGACGAGAAAAAGAAAAGAAAAAGCTGAACTTTGTGTTGAATAATGTGGGATTGTGGGATTGTGGAATTGTGGATCAAACCGTACAGTCAATTTTTATTACTATCAATAGTATCACTGAAACAAAATCGGCGCCGTATCGCTCGGGATAATTCCACCTCCCGGAACGAAAATTCCTTCCATCCCTAATCTGACTTGAATGCCTAAGAACAAACAAAACGCGGCGACGGCGACAAAAGGCAAGACGTCGTCGGCTTCGTACGTAAACTCTCTCGTCGGTATGCGCAGGTCTAGGTTGTCGTAGACGGATAAAAGCTCTTCGACAGAGCTTTTGGACGGCACAATCTCGGAACCGTCCGGGTTTGTTGCTAAGGTTGCTTTGCTATTTGTGTTCTTGTTGGTTGTAATGTTACTAAGCGCCGCGGCTGTGCTGGCTGGTAAGGCTTCGACGACCGCGTTGGCCAAATCGTCGATGAACACCTCGTCGCAATCGAGCGCTGGGACGCGACCCCAATATTCAATGCCACTCTCTTCTGCTAATTCTCTGTACTCTTGGTCGATTTCTTCTAGAGTTTCAATGTGTTCGGAAACGAACGACACCGGGACCGCGCACAAAGCCTTGGTGCCTTTTTCCCCCAAAGCTCTGATCGTGTCGTCCGTGTACGGTTTCAACCATTCCACCGGGCCGACTCTCGATTGATACGCCAAAACGTGCTTGTACCCTTCGCACCCGATTTTTTTCAACTCGTTCGTGATGAGTTTCACGCACTCTTCCATTTCGTCCTTGTATGGATCACCGCCTTCCGAAACGTAGGAGGTTGGCACACCGTGCGCGGAGAAGAAAACGACTGGTTTGTCCGGCGCGTCTTTAAATGCATCCGATTCTAACGTGTTTTTAATCAACTTGGCCATGCTCGAAACGTATCCAGGTCGATTGTACCAGGACGGAATGACCGTGTGTTGCAAAACGCCGGTACTTAAAATCGGATCTTCTCTGAAGATTTCCTCCAACAGCCTCAATGAACTCCCGCTCGTGCTAATCGAAAACTGCGGATACAACGGCAACACCACCAAACGCGTGATGCGGTCCCTCTTAATATTCTCAATCGCTTCTTCCGTAAACGGCTTCCAATATCGCATCCCAACGTACGTTTTCACGTTCGTCAAACCTTTCGATATGAGCGATTTCTTCAACGCTTCGGATTGCTCGTCCGTAATTCGTCGGAGCGGCGACCCGCCTCCGATGGACTCGTACGCCTCTTTGCTCTTCGGCGCTCTCGATTTGCTCACCAGCGTCGCGACGAAGGTTTGTAAGAATTGTAACCCATCTGTTCGTTCGAAAAGTGAAAAGTGAAAAGAGAAAGCGTATGTCAGCGATACGAACCAAAGCTATACTAAAAACAAAAGAGAAAAGAGAAAGGAAGCCCGAACAATCCGAAAAAACTTAAAAAAGAGTTCTCTAACTATCCATCTATCTCTTTAAACGACGAACGTACTCGGCAAGCGAATGATGTCTGGATCGGCGAACAGGTTAAACAAGAACGGCTCGACGTCGTCCAACGTTTCTGGCCCGCCCAAGTTTAACAGCAAGACGCCGACGCGCTCGTCCTCGGCTTTGCGAATTTGCGAGTTCCAATCGATGGAGACGGAGGTTTGCGCGTTTTCAAACGCCGTCGCCGCGGATACTTTTCTACCCGAAGAAGAGGAAGAAGAAGACGAAGAAGACGAAGCCGCGCAGCGATGGTAACGGCAGTCGCCCTTCTTCCTCTCTCCTTCTTCGCTTCGTCCTCGTCCGCGTCCGCGTCGTCGCGAAAAGATGAGATCCCCCGACGACGACGACGACGACGACGACGACATCCGATGATTTCGTCTCGAAGTCGAAGAACAAAACGCGGTGGTGGTCGCGTACGAACACGACGTCGACGTTGTCGTCGACGCCCTCATCGCGATGCGCGTTTCAATCTGTCCTCCACTTTTATTATAGTACGCGACACAGACGCGACGCTCTTTTATATATATAATATGTATATATAACGTGTACGTGTTGACGCGTCTGCGTCTGTGTTTTTTTGAAGCGAGAGGAGAAAACAACGCACCGGAAGATAGAATTTTCTATGGGGAAAAAGCACGTCAAAGTCACTCGCCCATTGGGATCAAAAACAAAAAGTGCACATATGTATTCCCCTTGGACGCGCGTGGTCGTTCGCACAAAAAGCGTCGTCGTCAGAGCGAATCATAAAAAATTTTTTCGTTTTCGTTTCCAAAAATTTTCGTTCGCGCGATTTTTTTCTCTCTTGCTCTCGCGTTGGAAAGAAGGGAAAGAAGGCGAGAAAACGAATGATCTCCTCTTCGCCCTCAAAGTGCTCGACGATGAGAGCTTTGCCGTCGTCGTCGTTATCACACCGCGCGAGTGGTGTCGTTTACCGGCGCGGGAGCGACGGCCAACGACGTCCAAGAAGAGTGAGCGCGTCGTCGTCGGCGGCGGCGGCAGCGGCAGCGGCCTTTTTGCGGTTTCGCGCCGCAGTTCGTTACGATGATTTTGGAAAAGAAGAAGAAGAAGAAGAAGAACGGGGACGAAGAGGAAGAAGAAGACGTCGACGAGGAGAGGTGAGAACGCGAGCAACGTTCGGCAAAGACGAGAATAGCTTCAAAGAAGTCTCGGATATCATGAAAAAATACTCCAAAGAAGTTCCGAAAGACGTGACCAAAGTCGTCGGCACCGCCGTGAACGTCATGGGAAACAACAACAAAAACAACAACAAACAAAACCAATACAACGGCGTCTTCGCGCTGCTTTTCTTCAACTTTTTATTCTTCGCGTTGGACCATTGGTTGCAACTTCCAGTCATGAAAATGTTTTATTTGAACCACGTGGATCCGACGTGGTGGCAGTTCATCACGTGCACTTTCTGCCACGCCAGTTGGGATCATCTCTCGTCGAATATTTTCTTCTTGTACATATTCGGCAAACTGATCGAAGAAGAGGAAGGCGCGTTTGGCGTGTGGTGTTCGTATTTAGCGACTGGGACGGGCGCTTCGTTGGCGTCGTGGTTGATGCTACCAAAATCAGTCGGGGGGGTGCTAGGCATGGGTGCGGCCGCGACGGTCTCTTTGGGCGCCTCGGGAGCGGTGTTTGGTCTGTTCGCGGTGAGCGTGTTAGTTAAGCTCAAGTTTGAGTGGAAAAGGATTTTGGAAGTGGTCGTGCTCGGTCAATTTGTGATGGAACGATTTCTGAACGAAGCGGCGATGATAGGAAAAGTTGGAGGCGTAGGAGCTGGTGGAGTGAATCACATCGCTCATTTAGCTGGGGCGTTAGCGGGGGTGGTGTTGATTGCACTGTTGTCTAAGATTTTACCCGAATAAGAGTTTTGTAAAAAGAGAGAAACCTGGCAAAGAGTTATTAACCCTCCTTTTCGGTACGCATCGATGTGGATATATATATACGGTGTAGTAATAATATAATAATGATAACAACAACAACCGATACTACATTAAAAATAGAAAATGACTCTCGAAGATTTAAATACGTATTAAAAGACGCCGATTGCGGTGAACAAAGCAAACGCCAAGAACAACCAACCGCCGCAAAACGCGACGAAGCGTTCGGAAATTTTCTTCGAAATCAAACTTCCGCCGATGACTGCGATGACCGTCGCAAACAAATGCCCAGCCGTGGCCCCTACGGCCACACCGACTGGATTCTGCGCCGCGCCCAAAGCGATCGTCGCCAACATGGATCTATCTCCCCACTCGGCGACAAAAATTAAGCAAAACGTTTCGATGATGTTTTTAATGTTCGTCGTCCCTTTCCCGTCCGACTCTTTAATCTTTGATTCTGCTTTGCACACGTCCTCGGCCGCTTCCGCCAATGCACCTTCAATAACCACACCGTCTTTATCAACTTTGATGTTTCCGTTGTTGTTATCTCCACTCGATTTCGTGCTTTTTGGCATATCGTTCGCGTCCTTCAAAGACTTCAACCCGAAGAACAACAAACTCGCGACAGCAATGTACTCGCCGATGGGAATCGTATTCGAGAAGCTCGCCGGCACCGCCGAAAACACTCTTCCAATGACCACTGAAATCACCGACATCAATCCCAACGCTGATGTTGCTCCAATAATCACCGGCATGCGTCCCATTCTCATCGCCAGTAAAGCCGCGATGAAAAACGTCTTATCTCCCAATTCCGATATGAAAATCAGCGCAAACGCTGCGGTAAACCCAGTTTTTGCGACCGCTTGCACGACCAACTGTAACGCCACTTGAATGTTATTCGTGGCGTTTAGCGATCCTAACCCACTGGAAATGTATCCCACGACCGCTAACACGGTCAAAAAGACTAAAGCCAAAGCAGTCGCGTTGGACTCGGCTAACGGATCGTCCATCTTCTCCTTGATTTCTTGAATGAATTTCAACGAGCAACTATTGGGGGCATTATTCGCACCATCGGTATCACCATCATCTCCCCCCGCCGACGTCGTCGCGCTACCGCTGCTATTACTAATAACGACGGCACGTTGTCGTCGTCGTCTGTGTTGTCGTCTACTCGTATCGGTGATGGTGATGATGTTATTAATGTCGCACGCGGGGTTGCCGATGCAGAGAGGCGTCGTCAATCCAATTCTCGTTGACGACGATGCGTTCGTCGACGAAGACGAGGACGGAGAAAAAGAGCGCGCGCTGTTCCCGATCGTCGCGGCGCGGTGGTAACGGTGCATCCTATTCCTCCTCGAACAGGTAGAGGAGGGGGTAGAGGAAGACGCCACAGCCAGGGATGGAGAGAGCGCGGTCATTTTTTGTGTTGTTCCCGTCCTTCTTCCTTTCCCTACTTCGTGTGACTCAGCAGAAAGAAAAAGATTTGGTCGGGGTCACAAAAATCAAGGCACGGTTTAAACAACGAGATTTCAAAAGTGCGACTCGGCCGCGCGCGCGCGCACAAACGCGGGAGGGTTTCCATTTTTTCTATCAAACGTTAAAAAACTATTTTTACGACTTTAAGCTATTACGTGCACCTCCCGAACGAACCATCGCGCTTCGCTTCTCGTCCGCGCGTCTGCTTTTTCCTTTTCAAAATCAAAACTGACCGCCGACGGGCATGTCGCCTCGTTTACTCGGATTCGTGGCCAACTTTTTGAGCGCTCGTTTCTTTCTCTTTTGACTCTCTTTTTCTCTCTTTTTGCGCTCGCTGGTAACTTTGTCGAGCTTCTTAGCGTTGGAAAAAGCGGTGGAGCCTTTTTTACCGACCAAGGTTGGAGCTTCGCGCAAAGCAAACGCGCCGGCGACATGGCCGAGGTGTAAGCGTTTGACGTGGAAGATGTGCTTGAGCGCAGAGGGGTAAGCGGCGACAGCACGGACGTGGGAGCGGAAGGCATCTTCGGCTCGAGATTTGAGACCAGGATCGGAGTGCATTTTTCTCTCCGCGGCGGAGAGTAACGCTTTGACCGCGATGTGCTCGGTCGGGTTATTGCGCGAATAGTTGGAAGGATTCTTGTTGTCTCCGCAATATTTTTGCATCGTGGTCTGCGCCAGGACGTCCAAAACAGCCCCTAACTTTGCCTTTGAAAACGTGAGATCTTCTATATCTTCTTTCAACGCGTTTTCAAATTCCAATTCTTTCGGACTGAGAAATAGAACGGCTTCGCCGTCGTTGCCTAGACGAGCGGCACGGCCGACTCTGTGCGCATACGTTTTCGAGTCAGCCGGAGGATCAACTTGCACAGTCGCGCCGACATTATCGAAATCTAAACCACGAGCGCCGACATCGGTGCACAAAAGGACGCCTCTCTCTTGCGATTGAAATCTGGAGACGGTCTTTTGACGCTCGGATTGTTTTTGCGCGCCGTGTAAACGAAAGACTTCGTACAGGCCGCTTCCTCTCTTCTTAGTACCACTACTCTTTTTTTTCTTGTTCTTCGAATCGTCGTCGTCTGAATCGCTTTCGCCGCTCGTGCTACCACTGCTGCTGCTGCTACTACTACTGCTAGTGCTACTACTGCTGTTGTCGTTTCTTTCGTCGTCGTCTCCGTTATTCTTCTGCCCAGCTAACCAAGATAATATTTCATAGTGATACTCCACAGACTCTCTGCTCGCGAAGAACACGATGACTTTGTTCAAATCAGACATCGCCCATCCGGCGAGTAAACCAGCGATAGCTGCCATACGACATTTTGGTGGCGTTTCAAATATCGTGTGCGTGAGCTGCGAAGGCACACGTATCTTTTTGTTCTTCCCATCATCATCACCATCAACCGCTCTCCCGGAAGCTCTCGCCATCGCTCTCATCAATCCTTCTTCGTCCTCGTCATTTTCGTTGTCGTCTTCTTCTTGAACAAACTCAATCTCGCGATCGGCTTCCGGGTTTACGTCTACAGTCACCGCGTTTTGCATTTTCATTCGCAAACGGTCCGTGCCTGGTGTCAACGTAGCCGACAATAACGTCATTTGTAAAAAAGGAGGAGACGCCGTCGCCGCCCGTGCCTCCTTTTTCGTTCTCTCTATGATATCTAAAATAGCGTCAATATCCTTCTCAAATCCTAGATCTAGAACGCGATCGGCTTCGTCGAACACGACAAAACCCACGTTCACGTACACAAACGAGGCGGTATTTTGCAAGTGATCCAACAGTCTCCCCGGCGTGGCGGATAAAATGACGCAGCCTTTCCGTAACTTCGCCTTCTCCTTGGCTCTGTTTTCTCCGCCGTGAATCGATCCAGTCGCGATCCAATGGTACGGTTTCGATAATTTCTCGATAAACGAAGAGACTTGCGTGGACAACTCTCTCGTTGGTACGATAATCAAAGCTCTCGTTCCATCCTTCCTATCGATTCTAGGCTTTGCTACTCCTAAACTAATAACTATCGGTAAAGCGTACGCCAACGTCTTTCCGCTCCCGGTCTCCGCTCGAACGTAACAATCCTTCCCGGCCAAAATTGAAGGCACTGCTAACTGCTGCACCAGAGTCGGCATCGTAAACTGCAAATCAACAGACTCGGCCATAATTTTAATCAGCGTCTCTGGAACCCCGAGCTCGGCGAATGATTTCGCAGTTGTCGCGTTGCTATCAAACACCCGATCCCGATGCGGCGCCGCCTCTGTCTTCTTGACCGCGCCGATGTCTGTCTTCTTGTTCTTATTCCCTCCGTTCTTATTTTCTTCTTCATCGTCGTCGTCGGATTCCTCCTTTTTCGTCGCTTTCTTCATCAAATTTGCCCAATCTGCGGGATTAAACGCCTCTTCTTCGCTCTCGTCGTCGTTCTCGTCGTCCTTGTCTTCCTTTCTCTTTTTTTTCTCAATCTCCAACTCGTCGTCTGCCGTTCCGTTCGCCTTCTTCTTCGCCGCTAACAACTTCTCCTTGTGCTCGCGAGAGTTTTTCAAGAACCTCTCTTTCGCCGTCAAGTGTTTATCTTCGTCGTTATCGTCCTTCTTCTTCTCCTCTTCTTCTTCTCCGTCGTCTTCTCCTCGGTTCGTCGTCCTCTTCGTTTTTGGTTTCTTCACCCAAGCGGAGGCGCCCCCAGCGCCGTCGCCGCCGGCGAGAATCGTTTTCGCGAGTCGTTTCCGCCCGTTTCTTCTCGGGGTCTCTTCGCCGCCGCCGCCGTCTCGCGCTGCTGCCGCTGCCGCTGCTAATTTGTAATCATCTTCGTCGCGTTCCGCGGGTGAAGAAGAAATGCGCGGGTGCGTTGGCTCTCTGATTCTCCCCCCGCGCTGCCGCTGCTGCTGCTGCTGCTCTCGGTCGTCGTCTTCTCCTTCTCGTCGTCGTTGGTGGGGAAACGCTTTGCGCTTCTCTTTACCTCCCTGCCACTTTTTCTTCCCTCGAGCGACGGTGCGCTTGCGCGGGTTACCTTTAGGAGCGCGGAAGTCGTCGTTGCGGTTATCGTCGTCGTCGGACGAGGCGCCGGCGATGTTCAGAGTTAAACCTCCGCCGCCGTCGTCGTCGTCGTCGACGACCATTTTTTTTATCGCGGTGGATTTGTTCTGAGGTGAAAACGAAAGAGAGTTTAGAAAGAAAATCTAGGCGGGAAAATCTAGGCACTCTATGAATACAAATTTAATACACCACTCTTTTTAGTACGGGTCGTCGTTTCCGTGAAACGTGTGCAACCATCCTTGCTTACAGACCAAGCATTCGCGTCCAAAAAGGCTCGCTTTTTTACGCACGACGACGTTCGGCGTCAAGCGCGATTGATACGTTTCAACGATCGATGGGTCGCAAAGGTAGACTTTGTTATACGCGATGGCGAACGGAACGACTCGACCGGACGCGTCGAGATATTTCGCGAGCCCTGAGATGACACCTGGCCAATCTGGATTGAAGCAATCGTCGAGTATGACGACGCCGCGCTCGTGTAAACACTCGTCGGCGGCGAGCGTTAAATCTCGGAAAGTCGCTTCTGACGTGTGCGATCCGTCGATGGAGAAGATTCGGACTGGACCGTTTTTATCTTCGTCAAAATCTGCTTCATTTGTCATTTTCGTGGAATCGGCTTTTACGACTTTGATGAAACTCGGCAACGCGGTGTCGGAGTCGACGATACCGTCCCACTCGAAGTTCGCGTTGGAATCCCCCGCCTTCATCGCCTCGCACGCCTTCGTCACGTGTTTTCTAAACTTACTGTAATCACCAACTCCGCTCTCGTCCGCGTTATCCGCTTGATTCTCAAAACAGTCTATCGCTATGCACGTCTCGTCGTTTTTCCGCAAGGAAATCAAAGCTAGAAACGACCTTCCGTGATACACGCCAATCTCCGCCAAACTCGTCTTTTGCGTCGTCAACCCAAAATCAATCCTCTGACACGCATCTATTGCTCGATAGACATCTAAACCTCCAATCTCGTAAAAGCCGCTCACTTTCGAAACGAGCGCTTTCACCGCATCTTTCCTCTCCTTGTTTTCGTCGTTTCCTCCTCCTCTTTTCGGAGACGAAAAGCACGACGACGACGACGACGACGACGACGACGACGACGCTAACAACACGTGTTTTCTCTCGTCTTCCTCTTTCCTTCTCGCGGCGGCTTCGCGTAACTGTTTTCCATTCTCCCCTACCGTTCTCCTACTACTACTACTACTACTACTCTTCATTCTCCTCAACGCGCCGTTCTTCTTGCCGTCGTCGTTCGAGGGGAAACGATGAAGAGGAGGATGCCACCGCGCCGATAGAGCGGAGGATAATAGGCGTCGCGACATCAGTCTTCTCGCGCTGCTACTACTACTAAAGCCGCCCGCGCGCGTTCGTGTTTCTTTTTGTTTTTGGGGTTTAGGGTTTTCACGCGAAAATCGTATCTAAAAAAAAAATACGCGAACGATGATGATGGAGTTTATCTCACTTTTAAAGTACGCGCTTTAACAGAAGAAACAAATGGGCAACGCGCAATCGTCTAGAGAAGAAGAAGAAGAAGAAGAAGCGCCGGTGGCGGTGGAAATGTCCGCGACGACGACGACGACGACGACGACGACGACGACGACGCTTCGCGGAACGAGGGCGAGAACGGGAGACCCAAAACCTTCGGAGACGAGGAAGGAAAAAGAAGAAGAAAAAAACGAGGAGGCTTTGTCGAGGAAAGACGAAGAAAAAGGGACGGAGGAAAGAGATGGCGGCGACGACGAGGACGAGGAGGAAGAGTTGGAAAAGGTCGTGGCGTCGTGCAGAGTGTGTTTAGAACCGATACGGAGATGCGACGTGCTCGAAAACAACAGTTGTTTACTCGGATGTGCGTGCGTTGGGCAAGGCGTCCATCTCAATAAAGAATGCGGAGTGAAGTATATTAAAAACTTACGTCGACCGAACCAAACGTTGACGACGTGCGAAGTGTGCAAAACGCCGATGTCAGAATTCGCGGAAAAGATTCAACCGGTGTTAGCATCAACCACCTCGTCTGCGTCTCCGTTCGCGCTTCACGACTCGGACGGCTTTTTGCAAACCTTTTCGAGACCGCGTCGCCGACCGACAGAGTGGTGTGAATTTTTCTGCTTCCTCATTCCGTGCTTACCGTGCATCGCGCTCGCCTCGACCAACTGTTTCCACTCGATGTGCGTCTCTGTGATGCGCTTTAGAGCGTTCATATTCTTATTCTTCGTTCTCGCGCTATTGATACTATTTCTTTCCGACGTCTATCTCATCATGGAAAACAAATACGAGAGTCGCGCGAGAGAGCACAGAAAAGATAGAGAAGAGTTTATCAATAATAATAATAATAATAATAATAATAATAATAATAATAATAATAATAATAACGGCATGAGCGACGATTACTATTCGAGAGGAAGATGGAATAGCTTCTATTACGACGCGTAGTATTTAGAGAGAGAGAGAGAGAGATTCGCGTATTTTTCTATTGTGTACGTAAAAAGAAGAACTCGTAAAGTCCAAGAAAACTTCGTAGAAAAGTCAAAAGCTCGTTTCCTCGTTAAGAATTTTCAAAAATCAACAAAAATCTTTTCCGCTCATACACACACACAATCATGGGTGCGGAAGAAGATATCATGGCGTCGTCGTCAAAATCGTTTGCAGTTACCACACCGATAAACTCTCGATCACGGCCGTCGTCGCACGACGAGCTTCTCGAATTATTAGCGCGAGCGGAGGAAGAGTTAGCGTCGTCGTCGTTGAAATTGGCTCGAGGAAGGAGAGGGGAAGAATTTGAAAAATCAACTTCGAATTCGAAGAAGGGCAATACCGATACGGACGGTACTCCTTTGAAGACTTTTTCTTCGTCGCCCGCGGAGGACGGAGAAGAAGCCAGTGGTTCTCTTTTTTCTACCTCGCCATCGATTTCGTTTCAAACGCCGCAGAATTTATCGCGGTTGCGCACGAGACCTCGATTGTCCCCTCCTTTATTGCAAATGCCTGGAGGCGGGAATACGAGCGTATCGCCGAGATCATCGAACGGAGGCAAAGTGTCGCCTTTTTTTTCGAAT
>Ga0255772_10005321_pt1 | contig 11922 bp, 10 predicted proteins | sample 071ome_34_FD_179970 | JGI IMG/M metagenome (GOLD analysis project Ga0255772, IMG submission 179970) | Coastal salt marsh microbial communities from the Groves Creek Marsh, Skidaway Island, Georgia - 071411BT metaG (version 2) | ecosystem: Environmental > Aquatic > Marine > Intertidal zone >... | reverse complement strand
CGACCAAAAGGCGGGTGGCCGCTGTTAGGGTGTTGGCTTTTCCGTAGGACTGGGCGATCAATGCTCGAATTTCATCGGCGTTTTTAGATATTCCGAGCGTGGATTCTAGGGTTTTCAATAGAGGTGCCAGGCCGTCCAAATCGAGTAAACCTACGGGGCCACTTGTTGGTTTTGACCATGTCAATTTTTCTCCTTTAAAATCAAAATGGTTGATTTCTTCAAAATCATGATCTTCGGTAGCCATCCAATAGATCGGAACAACTTTTATGGACGCCCATTGTGCATTGAGTTGTTGCGCCAATTTGATGGTCGAAATGATTTTATAAATAAAATATAAAGGGCCGGTCATCAAATTGAGCTGATGTCCTGTGGTTACCGTAACGGTTTGCGGCTCTTCTAACAACGCAATGTTTTCCAAAACAGCTGGGTTGGGTTTAAGATCTTTGTACTGTTGTTGGAGTACCGTAACTAAGGTATTTCGATGTTTTGGTGTAAAGTGTTTTGTCTTGTTAATTGACTGTTCATGTAATGTTTTGGAATCAGGAAGTGCGCGATAAAACGGTTTTAAACCACTATGCTGGTTTAAATAATCTGAAATAAGCGGCGAAGTGTAGTTTGTTTCAGCAAACGGAATGCCCAAAATCTTCATAAACGCAATTTGTGTAAAGATATCTGTTTTTTTAAAATTCGATCCGTTGAAGAAAAGGGCTATATTTATGCGAAATTTTTTAATACCATGAGAAACATCATCGCTTCTTCCCTTTTTTTACTGGGTTCTTTTATTGGTTTTGGGCAACTTCAAAGCCCAGACGCTTTTTTGGGATACACCCTTGGAACCAAATTTTCGCGTCACCATCAAGTGGTGTCCTATTTTCAACATGTAGCAGCGCAATCGGATCAAGTAGTGTTGGATCCGTATGGAGAAACCTACGAAGGACGCCTTTTGCAATTAGCCTATGTTTCTTCACCCGAAAACATCAATCGTCTCGAAGAACGACGCCTTGGTCATTTAAAAAACACCGGCTTAGTTGCCGGTGACAAAAATGATGATATCGCGGTTGTTTGGCTGAGTTTTAACGTGCATGGTAACGAATCATCTTCGACGGAGGCTGCAATGAAAACGATTTATAATTTGATCACCAACCACAGTGCATGGCTCGAAAACACGATTGTCATTATCGACCCTTGTATCAATCCAGATGGGCGAGACCGCTATGTCAATTGGTACAAACAAAACAGAAGTCTGCCCTATGATGCCAATCCCATCACACGTGAACACCGCGAACTTTGGCAAAGTGGTAGAACCAACCATTATATTTTTGATCTAAATAGAGATTGGGCATGGGCCAGTCAAATAGAGTCCCAACAGCGGATCAAAAAGTACAATTTGTGGCTGCCCCATGTGCATGTAGATTTTCATGAGCAGGGCATCAATGACCCCTATTATTTTGCTCCTGCGTCAAAACCCTTACATGAGGTCATCACCCCTTTTCAGATGGAATTTCAGGATATGTTGGCCAAAAACCACGCGCGTTATTTTGACAAAAATGGCTGGTTCTTTTTTACCAAAGAACGGTTTGACCTTTTGTATCCCAGCTATGGGGATACCTACCCAACCTATTTGGGTGCTATTGGCATGACCTACGAACAAGCCGGAAATGGCCGTGCCGGACTTGGAATTGACAATGACGAAGGCATCGAATTGACCCTTATTGATCGGATCGAACATCACTATACCACAGCACTTTCTACAGTCGAAACCGTTTCTAAAAATAAAACCTTGTTAAACACCAACTTTCAAAAATATTTTTCGGATCAACAACCCAAGTACCAAAATTATATTTTGGAGGGATCGGCAGGTAAAATTGCTCCACTTAAACGATTGCTGGATCTACATCAAATTCACTACGAATATTTAAGCGCTAACCAACCGATAAAAGGGTACGACTATCAAGAAAAAAAATCAAAAGTCACCCGTTTTGATTCTGGTGCATTGGTGGTTTCTGCCGATCAGGTAAAAGGTAAAATGGCCCAAGTGCTCTTTGAGCCCAACACGGCGTTACAAGATTCAATAACCTATGATATTACGGCATGGTCACTGCCCTACGCCTATGGTCTTAAAGCCATGGCTTCAAACAGCAAATTGGCAACTCAAAAACAAAACCGCAACAACCCAATGGAACCTTCTGAAAATGCTATTGGTTGGGGTGCCACCTATGATAGTTTTGAGGACGGACAATTTTTGGCGGCCTTGCTCAAAGAAGATATCAAAGTACGCTTTACACTAAGCCCACTTTCTAATGGAGGGAAAAATTGGAAGCACGGAAGCCTCTTTATTTTTAGAGGTGACCACCTCGATCGGCCAAATTATGCCGATGAAGTGCGTCAAATTGCAGCAAAGTTTAGCAAACGTTTAGAACCCATCCAAACCGGTTACGCTGCACAAGGTCCCGACATGGGGTCTGAGTTGTTGCAGTGGATCAAAAAACCACGTGTAGCAATTCTTGCAGAAGGCAATGTCTCTTCGTATAACTATGGAGAAATCTGGCACTTCTTTGAGCAACAGCTTCACTATCCAATTCATCAGGTACGTGTTGGAGAGCTCTCCGACAGGGTTTTGGATCAAATTGATGTATTGATCATGCCCTCGGGACGTTATGACCTTTTGAGTATACCCTATAAAAAGGAAAAATTAATGAACTGGCTTCGAAAGGGAGGACGTATCTTGGCTTTTGACAATGCGCTTGATGCCTTTAGTGGTCAAGAACCGTTTGCACTTAAAAAGAAAAATCTTGAGGAAAAAATCGATAAGTTACTTCCCTTCGATGCTCGTGAACGCGAATCGATGAGCTACCTGACCACAGGAAGTATCTATCAAGCAACTGTTGATGGCAGCCACCCCTTAGGCATGGGTTATCAAGATGTTTATTATAGCCTCAAATTATCTGCCGATGCGTATGAATTATTAGAAGAAGGTGACAATGTTGTCTATCTAACACAAGACGCAACACCACTTTCTGGATTTATCGGTCAAAAGGCACAACCGCTCCAAAAGGAGTCTTTGGTTATTGGTCAAGAAAAAGTGGGTCGAGGAAGTGTAACGTATTTTGTTGACAATCCCCTGTACCGTGCTTTTTGGGAAAACGGAAAATTGTTTGTTGTCAATGCCCTTTTTCTAAACGATTAAGACGCGGGTATCGCAAAGAGATCAAAAGCTGTAGCTTCTATAATTTTAAGATCAGTAAAATCACCGACTTTGAGGTAGTGATTTTTGGCATCGACCAATACCTCATTGTCCACATCGGGTGAGTCCATCTCAGTACGACCGACAAAATAACCACCCTCTACCCGATCAATCATACAACGATAGGTTTGGCCAACTTTATTTTGATTGTGTTCAAATGAAATTTCACTTTGCAATTCCATAATTTCGGCTGCACGGGCTTCTTTGACTTCTTGAGGAACATTGTCCTCAAGCTGATAAGCATGGGTTTGCTCTTCATGACTATACGTAAAACAGCCCAAACGCTCAAAACGCATTTCTTTTACCCAATTTTTAAGTACCGTAAAATCTGCTTCGGTTTCTCCTGGATAACCAACAATTAGTGTGGTTCTAAGAATAATGCCTGGCACCTGTTCTCGAAACATGTGCAATAGGGCTGTGGTTTTTGCTTTGGTTGTACCGCGTCGCATGGACTTTAAAATTGGGTCGGCAATATGTTGCAAGGGTATGTCTAAATAATTACAAATTTTGGGCTCGCTACGCATCACCTCAAGAACATCTATGGGAAAACCTGTAGGAAATGCATAATGAAGGCGAATCCATTCGATGCCGTTGACTTGAACCAAAGCGCGTAAAAGTGCTGCCAATCGCCGTTCTTGATACAAATCAAGCCCATAGTAGGTAAGGTCTTGAGCAATCAATATGAGTTCTTTGACACCATCGGCTGCAAGTTTTTGAGCCTGTGCCACCAAATCTTCTATAGGCGTAGACCGATGCTTTCCACGCATCAAGGGAATGGCACAGAAAGAACAGGGCCGGTCGCAACCCTCTGCAATTTTGAGATAGGCGTAATTTTTGGGGGTTGTTGTCAGTCGCTCACCCAACAATTCGTGTTTATAATCGGCTCCCAAAACTTTAAGCAATTGTGGTAAGTTAGTTGTACCAAAATAGGCATCAACCTCAGGGATTTCTTTTTGCAAATCGGGTTTATAGCGTTCGCTTAGACATCCTGTTACATATACTTTATCAATCTCACCACGCTGCTTTTTTTCGATTTGTGATAAAATGGTATTGACAGATTCTTCTTTAGCAGAACCAATAAATCCACAGGTGTTAACCACAACAATATTTCCGGCTCCCTCATGAACTACTTCTTTGTTATTGGCGCGTAGTTGGCCCATCAACACTTCAGAATCATACAGGTTTTTGGAGCACCCCAAGGTGATTACGTTAATGGTATTTTTTTTTATAGTTTTTGTTCTCATCCCCTTAAAAATTGGGTGGTTTACGATGGTGGGTCATTTGCTCAAAAGCAGCTGCAAACTCAAAAAGGATTTCCTCTTTTTTAGAAGGTGCTATAAAGGTCAAATTTGCAGGCTCTCCCGTTGGATAAAAACCCATTGGCACGGTCAAAGCAGGATAATGGGCTGCTGCTGCATAGCCTGCTGTATAATTATTAATTGACAAAACGACCTCCATATCATTGGCTTCCATGGCGGTTGCAAAATAGCGCTGGGCTTCTTCTTGCAAACGCTTTTTGAGTTTTTTAAAATCTTCGACATGGGTAGTATCCGCAACAATTCCTTCAAAAAGCGCTTGTCCGTAGGGTGCATATAGCAACGTATCTTTTGCATTAAAGGCGATTATCGACGCGACGTCTTCAAAAGCCAAGTCGGGATTGGCATAGCGGTTGATATAGTTGGGCAAGTCTTTTTTCATATCTACATCCAAAAGGGTTCTAAAGCCCGAAAAATTGATTTTTGGTGGATCGAAGGGGATCAAAAGCGCCCCTGCAATTTTGAGTTGCTCTAAGGCATTTTGATACAAACTATCTTCTTTATAGGATTCAAAATACCCTACTCTTCTACCGGCTACCGATGCGTTTTTGAGTGCTTCAATATCGATGGACTGACGATCAAACGAATACGTATCGTCGGTATCTTGCCCTAACATTGCATTAAATAACAATGCGTTATCGATAACAAACTTGGTCATAGGCCCTGCTGTGTCTAGGGTTTCGGAAATAGGGATAATCCCTCCACGGCTCAAGGTTCCTATTGTTGGCTTGAGGCCGACTACCGCATTTTTCCCGGAGGGTGATAATATTGACCCTGAGGTCTCTGAACCTATTGCGGCTACTGCATAGTTGGCAGCAACAGCGACACCACTTCCGGAGCTGGATCCTCCAGACTCAAATTTTTTCCGCCCATAGGGGTTTAGTGTTTGACCTCCCAAGGCACTATATCCAACGGGGCATCCCGAACAAAAATAATAGGCCCATTCGCTCATATTGACTTTTCCCAATATCAGTGCCCCAGCTGCTTTAAGCTTATTAACGATAAACGCATCTTGCTCTGGAATGTTGTTTGCAAAAGCTGCAGCACCTGCGGTTGTAGCGATACCCTGTGTGTTGATGTTATCTTTTAGTAGAATTGGCATCCCAAAAAGTGGGGGTTGGTTGGGATTTTTTTGGAACGCAACATCTTTAGCCTTAGCCTCTTCAAGCACAGATGGATTTAGGCTAATCAGCGCATTGAGGTAGCGCTCACGATCCAGCTCAATACGATACATTCTATAGAGGTAAAAAAGCGTAAGTGTCTCGTAAGAAAGGTTTCCTGAGGCGATATGCTTTTGAATTGTTGGTATGTCTTGTTCTAAAATAAAAGGTTTTAGGGTTTCATATTGTGCATCACTAAATCTGGGCAGTGCTTTTTCGAAGGGCTTAAAGAGAAGGTTGCGATCGGCAGTCTTTGAAATCAAACGCTTATAGTGCATTCTTTTGATGGGGTGGTCTGCATTGGTGGCTATTTCGGCAGTTTCATCATAGGATTCCCAAATTTTTAGAACCGGTTTTTCGGTACAAGCAAAAAACACCAAGAGTGTAAGAAGCGTAATGTGTAACGGTTTTTTAAAAAGCATAGTGAGCATTGGCCTTGGGTTTTTAGATATTATCGCATCAATTTTTCTGTAAAGAAATCGATGCTTGCGGCTACTACTTCTTGGTAGTTTGGATTGGTAATGGCGCCAATTATCACATGGTCACCAGCGTCTGGAAATGCCTGTTGTCGCTTGTTTTGTTCTGGGGTGCCTAATTGTGCAAACATTGATTTCATTGCCGATACAGACACAACCTGGTCTTGCAAACTATCGTTTTTATAATAATATCCCATAAAAACGGGTACTTTCACTTTTTGGAACGTCTTTGGACGCATGGTTACATCAATGAGTTTCTGAAGATGTGGTCCGGATTCTACTCGGTAGGTAGTGGTCCAATATTTCTTTTTTTCTTCGGTGATTTTATCCATGGTATGAAAATTGCCTTTGGAAATCAATTTGGCAAGTTGCACCCCCCAAGGTTTAGAAAGCAGCGCTACCCGACTGTCATATACGGCCACATTGGGGCTATACAAACCCAAGGCCACTATTTGAGGATGATCGGCCAATTGCAAAGCTAATGTGCCTCCTGTCGATGTCCCCAATACTACGATTTGCTCTCCGAGTTGTGCAGCAATGGCGATCGCCTCTCTTGCAGAATCTAAAAATTTTTCTGCAGTAAAATCCAGAAGAGGGTCTTCTTTGTCCAAGCCGTGTTCGTAAAGTCTAGGCAAATAAAGGTTGGCTTTCAAGGCTTTTGCGATTTCGATATGTCCAGGCATCCCTTCGCCTGCACTGGCGGAGAAGCCATGAAGATAGACCACGCTGATTTTTGTCTTTTGCGGCAGGCTATCAAAAAAAATTATCTCAGCGGCATTATTGGGTTTGATATCGGGATTTTGAGATTCTTTTTGTGCCAGCCAAGCTTCAAGGTTTTTGAGGTCTGGGACTTCGGGATAAGGTTTGTCAAGTTGGGGATTCTCAACGCGTGGACCTAACAGATATAACGCTCCGAGTAGAAGTATTAGCCCCAAAAAAGCATTGATTTTATTTCGCATAACTAAAAGGTATCATCAAATAAGGTTTCGATAAAAGTCATCGAGTCGAAGAGTTGTAAATCCTCCATTCCTTCTCCCACACCAATATATTTGACCGGTATTTGAAATTGATCAGAAATACCCATAACTACACCCCCTTTTGCCGTACCATCTAGTTTGGTTATCGCTAAGGCGTTGACATCTGTTGCTGCGGTAAATTGCTTGGCTTGTTCAAATGCATTTTGTCCTGTAGAACCGTCCAATACGAGGAGTATCTCATGGGGTGCACCAGGAACAATTTTGTCCATTACCCTTTTTACTTTACTCAGCTCGTTCATTAAGTTTACTTTATTATGCAATCGGCCAGCCGTATCAATAAAGACAATATCAGCTTGTTGCGCTACTGCAGATTGGAGGGTGTCAAATGCTACCGAAGCAGGATCGCTACCCATTTCTTGCTTGACTAAAGATACCCCAACACGGTCTGCCCATATCTGCAGTTGATCAATGGCACCTGCTCTAAAAGTATCGGCGGCACCAAGGAGTACTTTTTTCCCTGCTTGTTTATAATGATGGGCCAATTTTCCAATTGTGGTCGTTTTGCCAACTCCGTTGACACCGACAACCATTACGATTTGCGGACTATTTGGTAACGGAGCATCAAATGCTTGTGGAACACTTGGGTTGGAGTGTTTTAATATTTTGGTGATTTCTTCTTGCATTATCTGACCCAAGGCATCCGTGCCCAAAAACTTATCTTTGGCCACACGTGCTTCTAGGGCTTCTATAATTTTGATGGTGGTTGCTACACCAACATCCGAACGGATTAGCACCTCTTCAAGCTCATCGAGCAAATCGTCATCGACTTTACTTTTGCCGATTATGGCGGTTCCTAGTTTAGAAAAAAAAGATTTTTTGGTTTGAGACAGACCTGCCTCCAACTGCTTCTTTTGAGGGGATGTAAATAATGAGCGTAGTCGGTTCATAGCAAAAAAAAAGCTACTCAAAAGTAGCTTTTTTTATCCATATTATTTGGGCTTATTTCTTGTTTAGCCATTCATTGGCCAAATCAGGCGATATAATTGTCTCAACAAAAGTGTATCCACTATTGTCCTCTTTTTTGACCATCTTGATTGCTTTGGTCAAACGCTTGGAGCCTGTTTGTAAGGTTGCTACAGATTTCTTTGCCATGATTATTTAATTTCTTTATGAACAGTCATACGCTTAAGGATGGGATTAAATTTTTTAATCTCCATACGATCAGGCGTATTTTTTTTGTTTTTAGTAGTAATATAACGAGATGTTCCTGGCATACCAGATTCTTTATGCTCGGTACATTCTAATATTACTTGAACGCGGTTTCCTTTCTTAGCCATAGTGATATTATTTTAAAACCCCTTGTGCACGTGCTTCTTTAAGCACTGCGGCAATCCCTTTTTTGTTAATCGTCTTAAGGGCTGAAGCCTTAAGCTTTAGAGTGATCCATTTGTCTTCTTCTGGAATGTAGAAGCGTTTTTTGATCAGATTGATTTCAAAACGACGACGGGTTTTGTTCATCGCATGAGAAACGTTGTTCCCAAACATGACTTTTTTACCGGTGATTTCGCAAACTTTTGCCATTGCTTAAAGTTTAGTCTATTTTAACAGGATGCAAATTTACATTATTTTTTGGTGTATCAAAACTTATTTAAAAATTTGATTGTAAATTATTTTAGTGTTTTAAACAACATTTCAAAGGCTTTATTTACGGTCTTTTGAATCACTCTTTCGCGGTGATTTCCCATAACAAATCGTTCTGAAAAAACCCCATCTGGTGTTGCGCAAGCAATAAAAACAACTCCTACCGCTTCATGATCATCACCAGCAGTCGGCCCTGCATTGCCGGTCGTGGCCAGGGCATAATCTGAACCGAAGCGTTTTTGAGCACCAAGTGCCATTGCTTCGGCGACAACTGCACTGACTACCCCATGGTGGTCAATGATTGCTTCTGGAACATCCAAAAGTGCTGTTTTTGAGGGCGTAGCATAGGCGACAGCGCTTCCTTTAAAAAATGCTGAGACACCAGCATGAGAAGTAATTCTTGCTGCTATGGCACCACCGGTACAACTTTCAGCACAAGCCATTGTTTTGTTTAGGGCAATCAATCGTGCTCCGATCAATACTTCGATGGGTTGCTCTTCGTCTTCACCATAATAGATGTCTTCTATTAGAGGGATTAGCGTATTGATTTGCATCGCCATTTCGGTTTGTATTTGCTTCTCGTCATTACCCTTTATGGACAACCGTAGGCGAACCCTACCAAGGCTTGGTAAATAGGCGAGTTTGATGTGCTTAGGCAATTGGTTTTCCCAAATCGAAACCCGCTCAGCAATGACACTTTCGCCCAAGCCATAGGTCATAACCGTCTTATGCATTATGTAGGGGCGTTCAAATTTCTCTTGTAAGGCCGGAACAATTGCATCTGAAATCAATGCTTTCATTTCATAAGGCACTCCAGGTAATGCGACTACTACTTTTTGATCTTTTTCAAACCACATAGCTGGAGCTGTACCGTACTCATTTTTAAAAATTCGAGCATTTTTAGGTAAAAAAGCTTGCTCACGATTTAGATCACTGATGGGCGTGGCTACATATTTTTTGAACAAGGTCTCGATGTGTTGTAAAATTTCGGGGTACCAAATCAGCGAATCTCCAAAATATCGGGTAAGTACATGTTTGGTAATGTCATCATTGGTGGGACCTAGACCCCCTGTGATGAGTATAATCTCTGCCCTTTCTAGAGCTTGATCCAATGTGTTTGTTATCGCGTCAGCATCATCGGATATGGACGTAATTTGAACCACCTCAACGCCAATTTTATTAAGGGCCTTAGCCAAAAAAACGGCGTTGGTATTGACGATTTGACCGATTAGGATTTCGTCTCCTATGGTTATGAGTTCTGCACGCATTTTATTTGACTTTAACCATTAGTGCGGGGCGTCCTTCTATAAACCCTTCTAAAACATCTTCTTGCTGAACGGGGCCTACTCCAGCAGGGGTTCCTGTAAACAATAGATCACCAATCTTGAGGGTAAAATATTCTGAAACATGAGCGATAAGCGCATCGATGTCCCACAGCATTTGTGCTGTGTTGCCGTACTGAACCGTTTGCCCATTTTTTCTTAACTCGAAGTTGATGTTTTTGAGGTTTTCAAATGAAGTTTTATCAAACCACGTGCCCAATACCGTTGCACCGTCAAAAGACTTTGCCTTTTCCCAAGGTAGTCCTTTGGCCTTTAGTTTGGCTTGAAGGTCGCGTGCAGTAAAATCGATTCCCAGGCCAATTTCTTGATAATATTTGTGAGCAAATTTGGGCTGTATGTGCTTTCCGATGCGGTTGATTCGCACGACAATTTCTATTTCATGATGTACATCTTGTGAAAAATGGGGCAGATAAAACGGATGGTCTTTCTGTCCTATAGTAGTGTCTGGTTTGATAAATACCACAGGGTCTTCAGGGCGTTCATTCTGAAGTTCTTCAATGTGATTTGCATAGTTTCTACCGATGCAGATGATTTTCATATGGATCAGCTATTATTGAACTTACGCAGGCGGATTTGGGTTAGTATTTTTTTGGTATATCTGGGAAAATCAGCGTTCATAAGCCAACCAAAGTATCCAGGCTCTTGGTCGAGAATTTCTTCTACGGTTTTTCCTTTGTGTTTGCCAAACGAAAAACACTCTTGTCCTTGTTTATTATAACTTATAAAGCCTGCAAAATCGGCTGATTTACGTTGTGTTGCGAAGTTGCTTAATCCCAAAATATCTTCGGGCAAGTCTTGATATCGATCGAGCTGTGCGAGCAGTACTTCATGAGTGGCCTGAGTATCTGCCATGGCGGAATGGGCATTGTCCAAATCTTTTTGACAATAAAATTTGAACGCCGCCGTAAGGGTTCGCTGCTCCATCTTGTGAAAAATAGTTTGCACATCTACGGTTTTGACATTTTTGAAATCAAAATCGATATCTGCTCTAAGAAATTCTTCGGCAAGCAATGGGATATCAAAACGGTCTGAATTGTACCCCGCCAAATCACAATCTCTTATAAAATCCCTAATCGTACCTGCCAACATTCTAAAAGTGGGTGCGTCAGCCACTTTTTCGTCCGTAATGCCATGCACCGCCGCAGCTTCTAGAGGTATTGGACATTCGGGGTTGACCAACCAAAGTTTTTCTTCTACACTCCCGTCGGGTTTTCTTTTCAGAATTGCAATTTCGACAATGCGATCATTGGCGATATTGATTCCGGTGGTTTCAAGATCAAAAAAACAAAGCGGTCGTGTAAGTGTCAGTGCCATGGGTTAGAAGGGTAAGGGTTCGTTCCAATTTTCGAGATACTGCGCTACATTTTTTACAAATTGGCCGCCCATTGCACCATTTATAATCCGGTGGTCATAACTGTGGGAGAGGATGAGTTTTTTTCGTATTCCGATAAAATCTCCTTGTGGAGTTTCAATCACAGCAGGCATTTTTCGTATAACCCCAATGGCCAAAATACCAACTTGAGGTTGATTGATAATGGGTGTGCCCATCACCGATCCAAAATTACCAACATTGGTTACCGTATAGGTACCCCCTTGAATTTCGTCGGGCTTTAGCGTATTGGTTCTTGCACGGAGTGCTAAGTCGTTTACCGCTTTGGTCAATCCAATCAAATTTAGGTGATCGGCGTTCTTAATCACGGGTACAATTAGGTTGCCATCGGATAGTGAAGTCGCCATTCCTAGATTGATTGCTCCTTTCTGAATG
>Ga0255772_10005315_pt1 | contig 11928 bp, 6 predicted proteins | sample 071ome_34_FD_179970 | JGI IMG/M metagenome (GOLD analysis project Ga0255772, IMG submission 179970) | Coastal salt marsh microbial communities from the Groves Creek Marsh, Skidaway Island, Georgia - 071411BT metaG (version 2) | ecosystem: Environmental > Aquatic > Marine > Intertidal zone > Salt... | reverse complement strand
CACCAGTCTTGCTAGTGATATACATGCAGGAGTAACCACGCTCGGCAAGTTGCTCGCGGAAATCAGATTCAGAGAGCAGTTTGATGATCTGCTTGGTAGAACGAGCAGCAATCAGGATCTTACCCAGATCGTTGTCATCGATGGTATCCAGCAGGTTCTGGGAGTCACGATCGGCAATCATCTGCTTGTCCTGAACCATATCCAGTTGCTTCACAACAACCTTAGGCGGCAGGATGTAACCTTCCTGAACCAACTTAGGAGCAGGAACGTTACAGATCACGTTGCCATAAACCTCAGGATCATTCATCCCAGGCTTGGAAACAGTGAGAGAATGCTTAGGAGTAGCAGTGAAGAAATAGCAGCGGTTAGTGCTAGCAGAGAAGTGCTCCGTAGCAGGAAAGAAGTTACGTTGAACTGAGTTGTGCGCTTCATCAAAGTAAATGCAATCGACATTGATCTCTGCTTCCATCAGGCGAGGCAGAGAATGATAGGTAGTGAAGATCAGTTGCTTGCGGTATGCTTGCTGACTCCAGTTACGAATCAGAGCAGGGCGAGTGGTGCTGAAGTGATGAGTCTCACCACTGTGAACGTGCATCACAGCAGCATCAGTGTGAAACTCAAGGAACTCAGCAGAGAGTTGCTCAGCAAGAAGAATGCGGGGAGCAACTACAACGACAATACCACGATCACAAGCATCCAGATACTCAAGAGAATCCTTGATCATACACATGGTCTTCCCACCCCCAGTGGGGATGATAACCTGACCCTTGTCGTGCGCCAGCATAGCGGTCAGAGCATCTTGCTGGTGGGGTCGGAGTTGCATCACAGATCTCATCGCGTATGGGACTATTATAGCAGAAAGGGATCCCCGAAGGAACCCCCTGTGCCACTAGAAGAACTGGTCCAGCGTCATCTGTACTGGTGCTCCGTTGAATTGATAGTGATATTCTAACGCATCAGCATTAACATAGTGTGGATGATCTGCCGAAACACCGATCCTTTGACACAACTCTTTATGATTATCTTCCATGAACTCTACGGCATAGAGCATATTATTCACAATATGTTCTTCCGAGTGATACTCCAGAAGAACTTCTTTCAGAGCCAGTAACAAATTGCCGTTACCAGCAGAGTTATCCAAGAAAGTAGAATTAGGATCCTGAAGCATCTCTTTGGGGAACTGTTTCAGGATATATTGAACCAATTCTACTGGAGTAAAAACTTCTCCCGTTTCATTGATCCTATCATCAGATCTTTCAATCTCCGATCCAAGATTAGAATTGTGTTTGTTTTTACTCATTTCATATAAGTTTCGATATGTTGTACTTCTTCTTCAGTAATATTAAAGAGATTATACACGTATTCGTTGGTTTGTTCAATACTATCCAACCTGGGCATGTGGCGGATCAAACCTAGATTAACCTGAGCAGCATTGGCAAAGCAATACATAACAAAACGACCAAGGCGAGAGCGAGAAAGGAACCAAGCATTATCTTCTGCCTGCTTTACATTATCCATCACCCACTTAGTACCATGAATGTTAGTTTCATTCACACGACAGATAAGAGTTTTCTCACCACCCTTTGGGGTAGACTCACGATACCTTTCCCATACACTATCGATATAAAGGAAATTCTCACCATCAGACTCAATCAATTTACCAAAATCTGAGTTGAGGACTTTACTGATGATCTCAGTTCGAATAAGAGAGGGGTCAACAATAGCAGTAGGAGTTTCTAGAGATTGGCGAATGGTAATACCCTCTTTTAGGTATTCAAAATCACACTCATTGAACTCTTCCATCTCTTCCTTAGTGGCATAAAATCCACCAATCGAGGTAGCAACACCAGGGAAGAAGTGGTTCAAACTCGGATATACTTTATGGAAACGTAACCATCCACGAAGAGTTTTTGCTGCCTGAGAGAACGGAGCAAGAAAACGATTGGGAATAATTACAAGATAGTGCCCACCATCCTTCAACAATTCCTTCTGCTTCTTTACATGCTTAAGGTAATAGTTGGGGTTGTTACCAACATTGTAGGGAGGATTAGTAAGGATGGCATCAAACTTTCCAGTGGGATTCATATCTACAGTAATCTTTTCTTTATATACGGGTGGAAGAGAAAGAATTTCTTCATCTACAATGATATTTACATACCCATTATCAATAAGAAAACGAGTAAATCCACCGTGAGCATCACCTGTTACAAGAATTCTAGCATCTTTATCGATATTCTCAAAGTTAGGTGCCCATGCTTTCAACAATGCAGGACGAACCTGACGATGATAATCCTGACACTTATTTCGTGCTTCCTTGCGTTGCTTAGCAGTAATTAGAGTTCCATCTTTCTCACATTGATAGAAGAACTCACTCATACGATGGATAACACCTTCAATAATAGAAAGTGCTTCCTGTTCATCATAATCTGAAACAAGAAAATCTGGAGAACGTCCCTGTTCAGATACTTTATTGTATTTCTGGAACCCTACCTGCTCCAACTCACTGTGAATAAAGTGATCCGTCAGTTCAGGATGAACATCATACACGTCATAAACATGAGGACGAGAAATGAAGTGAGAGTAATCTCTATTAGCAAAGCGAAGTTCTACATCATCCTGGGACGTGTATCCAACAAAACATCCAAAACGTCTCCTGCCAAGATCATAGAGTTCCTTCCACTCCTGACAGGTCTGTAGATAGATTTTCATAATGTAGGTAGAGCTGTCTCTTCAACCTCAACAAAGGTATTCTAGTAGGATTTCAGGGGTTTGTCAAGTCACCATTTGTTAACAGGACAGTGCATGTTTGGTATTCTCACTTTTACAGGCATAAAACAACCACACTTTTTACACTGCTTTGTTGGTTTGAAGAAGTGCTCACATTGAAGACATATTTTCATCTTATCAATAGCACCTCTAATTTCTTCATTGTTGCTCATCTTCTAACTCCTGTTCGGCAAGTCTTACGATTAAATCATCGTCTTCATACATTAAACTCTCTAGTGCTTTTTCCATCGTAATATCATTCTTCAAGATATATTCTTCTACTTTCTTATCAAGTTCTTTTTTTAGCGTATCATCATTATATTTTTTGATAAAATAATCTGCCATAACATATGATATAATTACCTGATCCTTATGAAATGAAGGTAAAGGTAGACCACCATATAACGTCGTTTGAACAGGAACTAAATCAACATCTGGAACGCTATCTGGATCTATTTCTTCCTCACAAGCATATTCCTCTCTAGACACAAATCCAGGTCCTCTGGAATTCTTTTTTCTTGTGGACTCTCTTTGATCCCCAGCAGTGATATTCTTGTTTATTAATGTTTCTGGGTCTGGTAAGAAATCACTATCATAATATGAAACAGAGTCATCAATATCTTCTAGAGAATAGTCTGGTCCAATGGGAACAATTGCTTTTCCCCCATCTTCAAATTCTATTTCAATTTGAGCAGGAAGAACTTTTTTAATTGTATATTTCATCGAATAATGTAGATCTATCTTATATAGATCTTTTAGTACAATCCCTTAAAAGCAGAAACAACACTGTCTGGATGTATAGAATAAAGTGATCCACTAACTGCTCTACCTGCTGTTCCACCATCCGTTCCTGATGCTCCACCAGTAGGAGATCCATAATTTCCATTTAAACCATCTTCACCATCTCCACCATCTCCACCATCTTGTCCCCAATCTCCACCATTTCCACCGTCTCCACCATCTCCACCGGCGCCAGCGTATGAACCTCCAGAACCACCTTGAGTGCCATTACCACCAAATGTTCTTGATTGAGTATATCCCTCCCCATTTCCACCATTAGCACCATCTCCACCAGTTCCACCACCGGAATAATAAGTATTGCTATAACAGTACTTACATTTCTTTTCCCATAAAGTGTAGTTAATACCATCACCACAAGATCTTATAGCATTACATTCATTCTGACAGTTACATGGATGTGGTGGGTTCAATGTATAACAAGGCATACCATTTCCACTACAAACTGTGTTTGCCCAGTAAGACTCTCCACTTTGTGTCCAGGTTCCCCCTCCACCATTTCCACCATCTCCACCGGCACCGCCACCACCTCCACCACCATAAACTTGTGCTGAAGAACCAATCGTTTTTACAATAACTGTTCCATTTGTGGTGGTTATTGATAAAGCATCTCCACCATCAGTTCCAGCAGTTATACCACCACCATCTTCATCATTCTCAATACCTGCGACACCACCAGTTCCAAGAATACTACCTGTTATAAGTAAACTCATATTATATACAGATGTTGCCGAAACACTTGCTGCTGCGGATCCATTAGTTGAACCAGAAGTGCCTTGAAGATTAACTCTTTTAACAATATTTTTGTCTAGGTTACTATTCCATAAAGATGAGTTTGAAATATTTAAATTTAAATCAGTATCTCCAGAACCTTGATCTAAATCATAATATTTGATAGAATTTCTAAATTGAGAAGTTTTTAGATTATTTGATGTAGATATCCCATCAGAAAGTGTGCCAGAATTTCTATTTTCTGTAGAATCTGGCACTATTGGATTTGTTTCAGTGACATCAGTATCTCTTCTTAATTCTGAAGCACTTATAGATCCAGAAGATGTTTCTTTAAAACTAGATCTCAAAGAACTAAACGATATTGATCCAGAAGTAAAGAGTTCAGTTTTACTAACAGTAAGTGACATATTAGAACAATTGTAAGGTGGTTGATCCTATACCAACTACATTGAAGAAGATTCTATTTGGTGATGAAAGAACTTCAATTTCAACGGCATTTGATGATGTGGCACTTCTAAAACCACCACTAGCAACAAAATCTAGTGCCGTAACAATTCCACTATTTGCGTTAATTCCACTGGTTACATCTAAGTAACTTATGGTAGCACCACTCTTTACATCTAATCCAAATCCAGAGGTAGGATTGAATGTTCCAACACCTACAGCAGTACCAAGACCACCAACAATACTTGCCTGCGTAAAATCTACAGTATTTAATACTTTAATCTCAGATACCGTTGATACTCCAGATGTTGTATATAAATTTGACCCCTGGATCACTGATGGGAAGTCAATATTTCCAGCAACATATAAATCACCACCAATATAAGAATCCCCAGTTACGGTAGAAGTTCCTACAACATGAAGAGTCCGATCTGGGGAAGTGTTATTAATACCCAACTTACCATTATAAGTAAGTGTCATTAATTCAGAATTTGTCTTTCCATATATCCACTGGAAATTGCCGGTATTAATACCAACACCACTACCATGAATTATATTTTTGAAATTACCTGTGGCATTATTAATGACTTCAAATACATTATCACTATTTCCAAACCTTAAAATACCAGTACTATTTCCAACACCAACAGATTGACCAATACTAATTCTAGATTGTCCTTGCTCAGAAATAACTTCTACAAGAGATCCAGATTGCTTTATAATCTGCAGTTCGGCAGATGGAATAGCAGTTCCTACTCCCAGTCTTCCACTATCCAACACAGAAAGTGCTGTTCCTCCAGTACCAACATGAAGTAGTTTGGAAATAGTTGTAATACCTGTATTTGGAACTTCTACAGTATCAGCAATAATCTTCGTTGCTGTTACAATACCAACTTCAATATCTGGTGTTCCAGAAAGTGATGTTGCTGTAGTCGCTGTACCTGTTACTGGACCAGTGAAACTACTAGCAATAATGCTATTGGCAGTTACAATACCTGTTGGTTTATTAATATTGGAAGGAAGTCTATCATTATGAAGTGTTCCAGTAGCAATAGCATCACCAGCATTTAGTCCAGTAACACCAATACCATATCCATAGAATTTGGCAATGGTTGCGATACCAGCGATGTTTACATCACCTACAGAACTAATACCAACACCACGAGAGAAATTAGAAGTGTCGTTATTTCCACCAATTTGGAGGGTGAACCTTGGATCTGTGGTCCCCACTCCAACATTTCCAGCGGAATAGATGCTTGTATATCCCAGTCCTACATCAGTATCTACCCACTGAGAAGTTGGCATTCCTTGTAGAAATCTAGCATCACCATAATAGGTTACAATACCAGTTTTAGCAGCAATAATACCAGAACTAAATGATGTAATACCAACTTCAAACTGATTTGTTACAGTCGCAACGCCGATAAAGGCATCTTGAATGGTAGCAACTCCGACAACCTTGAGTGAACCCCTAACATCAAGGAATTCGGTGGGAACAGATGTTCCAATCCCCACCAATCCAGCAGAGTTTACTATAAAGTTATCTTCATCTACCTGAACACCATTACGAAAGTTAAACGACTTCCTAAAATTTGCCATCTTATATGGTTTTTAGTTATTTATTAGTGGTTATTCTCAAGATTTTCTACCTTAGCAGAAAGTTCTTTGATTGCTTCAACGAGTAGTGGAACAATCTTCTGATAATCAACCGCGAGGTAACCATTATCTCTTGTTGTAACTGCTTCTGGAAGGACTTTAAGAACTTCCTGAGCGATTACACCAACGTCATGTCCATTTTTATTAGATTTTTCATTCCAATCATAGGTATTACCACTAATTGAAAGAACCTTAGCCAGAGGATCATCAATTGGAGTAACGTTATCCTTTAATCTTTCATCGGATGTATAGAACGCAGTAATATCATCAGTTACACTCAGAATACCAGTAATAACTGTATTCCTTTGAATTGATATTCCACCAGATGCCGAAAGTTTTAGATCGCCAGACTGAGTATCAATAGTATTATCATCTGTAACAGCAATTTGAATATTGCCAAAACTACCGGCAGAAGAAACTAAAGTTGCAGAGTTATTTAAGATAATGTCTCCACCAACGCTAAGATTTCCATCAATACCAACACCACCATCAACAATCAGTGCTCCAGTATCTTTAGAGGTTGATTGAGTTGTATTTGTAATGACAACTTGACCAGATGTTGTTACATCATTATTTGATTTGATAACATCATTGAACTTAACTTCTCCGTTGAATGTAACGGGTCCATCAAACTGAGAAAGAACTGTTCCAGAATTTCCACCCTCAACCTTGAGTCTTTCTTTGATTACAACTTCATCAAACACTACGCTAGAAATACTTGTTTCTTGACCAGTGATTGTTGGGATTGGAGCATCAAATGTTCTCTCAACACCAGTTGCGGAACTAACTCTCTTGTTACCAATGTAGAAGTCACCATCATTATTCATGCCAGTGTATACGATTACACCACCAGACTTCTCCTGAGATTGTGCCAGGAATACTTCTCTTTCATTGAGAGAGTTGACCTGAACTTGTGGTAAACCAGTTGAGTAGTTACCAGGTCCAAATCCAAGATATTCAAACGTATGTCCAGAAGCACGAGCAATAGCAGGTCTTCTAACTTCAGTTGGAATTGGATTGATCTTCTTAACTAGAGATCCTGCCTTGTGCTCACTAACAACAGTTCCTAGTTGACCACGAAGAACTGTGATTTCATTATTGCTAGAACCAGTCAAGGTGCTGCTAGTTATTCTCATGATCTCAGCACCAACTTGGATGTGTGAACCAAGTGGGAATCTTGCTAAGGTTCCAATACCAGATGATGGAGATGAAACAGCAAGAGCAGTACCAGAAGCAGTAATATCCCCTTCTAGTGTTAGATAATCATTGCCATAAAGAGTAATACTTCTGGTGCCAAGATTTTCATTAGTCGAATCTGAAACAGCATCGTTGGCAGAAACACCATGTCTCAGAACATAATCCGCAGTTCCAACCGATGCTCCAGTGTGAATTGTGAAAGTATTAACACCAACTCTTTCCTTAACAAGGTAATCACCAATGTTGTTCTTATCACTATCAATCAATCTAAATCTGTTTCCAGCAAATAGTCCATGAGCACCAGAACATGTAACAGTCGAAATTCCAGTTACAGAATCAAATGTTGTTACTGAAGATACCTTGATTGAAGGACCAAGAGGAAGAACATAGGACCCTTGGATGATTACAGGATCTCCTCCAGTATGACCAACAGCAATTTGATTGGCGGCAGGAATAGATGCGATTCTATAGTATCCGTCAGTAGTTGTTCCGATACCAGTTAGTTGGACAACATCACCAATGTTGGTTGAAATACCAGCAGTTGCGATTGTAAGGTTTGCGCTTGCTGAACCACCAATGGTAGCACTGTCGAAGTATAGTGTCTCACCATCACCATATCCAGAACCGCCAGAGAGAATATCAACGGCAACAACTGATCCACCAGATACAACTGCCTTAGCAGTAGCACCATCCCAGTTTGAAAGACCAATTTCATTGTAGAGTTTTACATTATAATAGGTTCCATCTGAGTGTCCAGAACCACCATCGAATGAGGAATAGGTGGCAAGACCAGAGAAACCGTGCTCTCTACCAAAAGTAATTGTAGAAATACCAGAAGATGTTGTAACTCCTGTTACTTCTAATCCCTTTCGGAATGTTTTGAGTGTTAAATCTACACTTTCTCTTGTAATACTCTTCTTGAGATCACTAGTGACAACCTCACCAATTGGAGCTCTCTTAGCGAAAGAAACTGCGGATTGTGGTGAGTCATTTTCATTATCCTTATCCATCTGAGGATAAAGATCTTCAATCTGCTGACTGTACTTATAGTCGGTAAATTCAGTTGATACAGCATTATCAGCATTAGTTACATAGAGATGGAATACACCATCTTGAACACCATAGATGTAAGGAGTAATCTGCTCCTTTCTATAGATGTACAGATTTTTCTTGTGGTCATTTCTCTCAAATCTTGGAAGAGAAGTTGATCTTGTATTCGTATCACTGTTAAATGTTCCAAGAGTATGAACAACACCCTTTACATCAGTGGACTCATAAGTAAATGTATGTGCGTTCGTAACTCCAGTAACTGCGAAAGTTCCATTGAATCCAGTATCATCAGCACCAGTTGCGTTAGATGTACTGGTTACATTCTTGATAATTACTTGATCACCAACACTAAGATCATGAGGTAAATCAGCAATTACAGTTACTGTTGATGTGGAAACAGTACATGTAGAAATGAATCTTGGGTTTCTACCATAATCATAGTCTGCTGAAGTGATAGAAGTTAGAGTGAAGTCAGAATCACTTCTTGCTCCAGTTGTGCTTGTTTCTTGGATGATGAATCCTTCACCAGGATTCTTAGCACTAGGAACATCTTTAGGTACAACATAACGAACTTTGAAGATCTTTTCATCTAAACTTCTATCATCTTCGGTTCTATAAACAAAAGCATCATTAGATCTTACACCGATACCAGCAACTCCTTGAGAGTCAAGAACTCTGTAGATTTCATTATCAATGTCAGATAGAACAAACCAGTTGGAATATACACTATCCCATTGAATTGGATGACCAATATCTCCAGGGTTCTTATCAGATACTCTACTTTCTACGCGAAGTTCTGTTCCGCCATAGATTGTAATTGCTAAATTATTCTCAGCGTTTGCCTTTGTTGAAGAAACTTTAATCTCAGAAGTAGAAACTCTAATAGCATAGTAAATTGTGTTTGCTGCCAGATTCTCTGGAAGATCTCCACAATCACTAATAATACGAATAGTTTCACCAGTTTGGATATCATGTGCTCCAATAGTTAAAACACTGGAACTTGGACCACTAGTTACAACATGAGATTTAACAGAAGTTACTGAACCAAACGCAATTGTTGAACTAGATCCAACAACATTATCTGTCATTCTCACTGGTGCTACACTTGTACCAGCACCAGCAACAACATGTAGTTGATCACCTACTCTCGAACCAATTCTATATCCTTGAGTGATACTTGCTGGTGGAATATCAGCATTATCATAACCAAATAGATACAGGTGACTAGAAATACCAATCTGAGTTGTCAATCCAACATCAACAGATACCCAATCAATCTGCTCTTGAGTAGATGTAATTGCTCTTGGTGTGATAATATTGGTTATATAACCATGAGTATCTTTGTTAAATGCTTCTTTTCTAAATCCTTCAGCATGTAGAGAGTGCTGACCAAAGTTAGAGTTGGAGTTAGTAATAGAAGCATCACCACCACTTCTAATATCAAAGTGGAAAGTAAATCCAATTGCGAATACAGAAACAACCTGTACAAACGCATCATTACTCATCTTAATGTGACTGGTTTCCCAACCACTTCTATAGATCGCATTAGGATCTAAGTGATAAACTGTATCTGGATTTGTTGATGATGATTGCGTTGAAAGAGCAGAACCAGTCTGTTTAGTAATTGCAATGGAGTCATATACTCTTGAAGATTCGTTATACTTAACGAAAGCTCTATCATCCTTTTGTAGAGAAACAGCAGTGAACTGAGCAACAACCATTGAACGGAAACCTGATGATTTGCTTCCATCGGCGTGCATACCCTGCATACCATAAACAGATCTCAGAGAGATGTTAAAGATATATGGGGAAGCACCAGAAACAGTATCTGTTTCAATGGTAACTGTTGCTGAAGATACGCTAGGTGAGGCAGGTAGGTTTGCCCTTACAAAAGGAATGGAATAGGTAAACTGAGTTGCACTCAGAACTGCCTGAACCTTCCCAGAAACGTTATAGTCTGCCTCAGCAACACCTTTAATCTTAATAGGAGTATCTGCTGTTAGACTGTGCTCTGTTGAAGTAGTAACCGTAATAACAGAACTTGGAGTAAATCCATCACCAGAAATAACAGAGGAAATATTGATTGGGTCTGCTGCGAAAGCACCAACAATTTCCCATTCTGGTCTCTGTGGATAGAAACCTAGTGGTTCATCAGGATATTTTTGATCCACATCTCTACCAGATGCCAAGTTAAAGGCATTCGATAGTTTACTATAATACATCTGGAGATCGGTTAAATCATATCCAGAAGGAATATTTACACCATCGGCATACTCAAAGCATGTGAGTTTGTGGTGAGAAAATGTTGGTTTAGATTGATTGTTTGCAGAGAAATCTACAGGGTCTGTATAAACAACACCATCTTCTCTTCCATCAAAGATAGAGAACTGCCAGAAATAGCACGCACCAGTAACTCTAAAGATTGCCGAGCTGTCTACATCTGAATCTGTTGGATTGGGAATGTACTTAGGTCTAATCTTTGTCTTTCTAAGATCAAGACCAACAATGGAAGTACCTCTAGGTACAATAACACCACCTTTAATACTATTAAACTTATAGAGAATATTATCGTTCTGTGTTAGATCAAATACAGTATCTAAAGTTAAAGATAGAGTATCTTGAGCAGCAGTTTCTGTTCCAGCAGGAGATACTGCCTTTGCTCCACTACTATCTTTAATAGCAAATCCAGGACGGTTATCAACTATGTGCTCTCCTGGCATGAGAAGAATCGTTGTCTTCTCAACAATATCGTTATTACTACCTCTCAAATATGAGAATCTTGCCGATTCAATCAGCGCTCTTTGAATCGTTTTGAAAGGTTGAGTTAACGAATTACCCTGATTAGTGATATTGTCACTGGAGTTGATGTCATTGGGATTAACGTAGAGTATTCTCCCTTCAGTACTCTTAATAAAGTTCTCTAGCTTATTGAGAGGCATCGGATTATTATCGCCAAAATATTTCTATGTTTTATTTATCAACCCATTAAATCCTCTTCATCGTGATAATATACTTCATCATCTGGCATATCTTCTGGGTTTTCTAAATCAACAGGAAACAAACAAGGATGTACTTCTTCATCTATAAGATAAAAAGAACTCCTGTATAAGTCCTCTGGTTCAAATGAGGTTTCTTTATTTGCAAGTTCTACTAATTCTTCATCTTCCAAGTGTCCATCAGGAAGTTCATCAAAGGTGAATGGAACCTGATTAATGAAATACATCTTCACTATCATACTGTGGTCCAAATACCAACAGTATGCAGTGTCAATCTTATAAGACATAG
>Ga0255772_10005310_pt1 | contig 11935 bp, 12 predicted proteins | sample 071ome_34_FD_179970 | JGI IMG/M metagenome (GOLD analysis project Ga0255772, IMG submission 179970) | Coastal salt marsh microbial communities from the Groves Creek Marsh, Skidaway Island, Georgia - 071411BT metaG (version 2) | ecosystem: Environmental > Aquatic > Marine > Intertidal zone >... | reverse complement strand
CTTCTGGGTCCTCAGGAAGTCCATTTATTCCATTAAAACCTGATTCTAAAAAATCTCTTTTAAATCTTAAAAAAAAGGAGAATCCTTATCTAAAAAAATTTGAAGATAAGAACAAGAAAAACTTTTTCCCTGATGCAGATGTAAAAGAAAAAAAACCTGAAAGATTTATTAACTCTAACGAATTTTATCTATCAAGGCTTAATAAGAAGGAGTCTGAAGCTACGAAAAACATAAATAAATTTAAAGTAGATCAATTTCTAGGAGAAATCAGAAATGATGGTGAATATGTAAATATTATTTTACGTGATCACGAGTATCCAGATGGAGATTTAATTAAAGTAGAGGTAAACGAACAAATAGTTATGCCTGCCATTTTACTTACTGAAAAAGCAAAAGGATTCAAACTTGATTTGAAAAACGGGTTTAATGTAGTGGACTTTGTTGCTCTTAATCAGGGAACATCGGGTCCAAATACCGCAGAAATAATAGTATATGACGATCAAGGGAAGTTAGTCGGGACAAACAGATGGAATCTGGCTACTGGAGTGAAGGCAACTTATATTATTTACAAAAACTAACTGTAAAGCTCTAACATTGAGTTTATAAATTTATCAACTTCCTCACTGGTTCCAGTACTAATTCTACACCAGTCATAAAAGGGAGGAAATGGACGACCAACTATTACCCCTTTTTCTAACATTTTTTTTGAAAGTTCATCAATATGCATCTTGGATTCAAAGAAAACAAAGTTCGTACTAGACTCTACATATTTTAAGTTTAGGTAATCTAATAGTTTGTATATTTTCGTCTTTTCTTCATTTGCTTTTTTTAATGAAAACTTATAAAAATCATCGTCATTAAGAGCCTCAGATGCAGCAGCAACTGCAAGCACATTTGTTTGTGCCATAATTTTAGGTCTTCCGTAAGGAGAATATTCACCAAATAATTGATCTGCCAATTCTGGTTTTAAAACTAAATAACCTATTCTTAGTCCTGCTAGTCCATAAACCTTGGAAAAAGTTCTAGATATAATAACATTCTCTCCTTGTCTAACTAAATAGTCCATTGATGGATAATCTGACTCATTTATATAGTCATAGTAAGCCTCGTCACAAAAAACTAGAGTTTGTTTTGATGCATCCTCACAAAATTTAGCTAGAGAGTTTCCATTCAATAATGTACCTGTAGGGTTGTTGGGATTTGCAATAAAAACCATATTAGTTTCTTGATCTATACTCTCTTTTATTTTTTTTAAATCATACCCTTTATTTGAGTCTACTGGAACCCACTTTATCTCCCCTCCCCAAACTTCTGCATAACTCATCAAAGCTAGATATGTTGGCTGACCTGCTACTATATTTCCCCCTTTATTGGAAATTGCTAAACCCGTGACTCTTAGCGCCTCATTAGATCCTCCAGTAATTACAATACTTTCAATTGGGACGTTATGTTTTTTTGCTAGTGTATCTTGAAGTTTCTGTATAAATTCATAAGGATATCTACAAGCATCATTGAAAGAGTTTTTTATCGCATTTAAAACCCTTTCTGATGGACCATAAGGGTTTTCGTTTGAACTTAACTTCACTATAGAAGATTTTGGTCTTGGGTTGTATTTCTTAATTTCTTCAGCAGATAAAATTGATGGAGTTAACATCAAACCTCCAATACCTATTGAGGATTTAAACCATTCTCGTCTTGATTGCATATAAAAGTAATTTTTCAATAAATTAAAAAAGATAGTATTCTTTTCAAAATTTAATCGTTAATTTTCAATATGGTAGATCTTTTTAATTCTATTGAATCTATAATTAATCAAATTATATCTCCTCTTAACTGGGTAATGCTGTTTTTGATAATAGGAGGAGGAATCTATCTAACAATTATTTCAAAAGCAAATCCATTGTTAAGGATAGTTAGTGGATTTAAATTAATGCTAAGAAAAGATCCTTCAAGTATTGGAATTTCTAGATTTCAGGCATTATCAGCTGTTCTTGCTGCGACAGTTGGTCTTGGAAATATTTCAGGAGTTTCTATTGCTATCAATCAAGGAGGTCCAGGTGTTTTAGTATGGATGTGGGTTACTGCTTTAATTGGAGCATCAATAAAGTTTTTTTCAGCATCACTTGCAGTTAACCTTAGAATAAAAGATGAAAATGGAGACTATCTGGGTGGTCCAATGTATTATATGAGTTTAGGTATAAAAAAATGGGGGCGTCCACTGGCAATATGGTTTTCAATAGCTGGACTAGTTGGTGTGCTTCCAGCATTTACGGCTAATCAGTTAACTCAGTCATATATTGATGTGTTAAATCCTAATGAGTTTTTAAACCTTGGAAATATTGGATGGAAGCTTATTATTGGAATAGTATTTACAATTTTAACATCATTTGTAATTTTTGGTGGTTTGAAATCGATAGTTAAAGTAACTTCAGGTTTAGTACCAATAATGGTAATACTATATTTCATACTTGGGATCTACATTTTAATTGTTAATATGGATGTTGTTCCATCTACTTTTTATTTAATATTTAGTGAAGCATTCAATTTTAACACAATAGTACAAGGTGGATTTTGGGGGTTAGTATTAATTGGTATAAGAAGAGCTGTTTTCTCAAGCGAGAGTGGTGTTGGACTTGCGCCTATATATCATGGTCAGTCTACTACAAAAAAGGGGACAGATGAAGGTCTTGTTGGAATGTTAGGTCCTATTTTAGATACAATTTTAGTCTGTACTATTACAGGTTTAATTATAATTATTAGCGGAGCATATCTTGAAAGTGATCTTAATGGAATTGTATTATCTCTCGAAGCATTTAGGAGATTATTCTTTGGGTTTGGAGATTATTTGCTAATAGTTATGATATCAATTTTTGGAATCTCAACATTATTTACTTACTCATATTATGGTGTAAAATGTTATGGTTTTCTAACTACACCAAAAAAAGGAAAATATTATAATATAATCTATGTTGCTGCTATAATAGTATCATCAATATTAACTGTTGAAATTGTAATAGGACTTATTGATATAGCCTTTGCGCTAATGGCAATTCCAAATATGATTGCTATAATTTATCTATCTAAAATTGTAACTAAAGAGATGAAATCTAGATCTTGGATTTAGTCAACATAGTCAATAGGTGGGGGGCCTGGATCTAGATAAGGATCATAATCGTAATCTCCAATTCTTTCATCAAACTCTTTCTTAATCTCTTCTCTTAATTTTTTATCCTTGTAGATATCAATCATTGACATTCCAAGTGCTTTTGCGGCATGAAGCATTCCTTTGTGACCAATTGACATTCCTGAACTAGCAACTACTGACCATGAATGCCATGGGACTCCTTTAGGAGCTGTAGTTGCAGCCAGACTAACAACAGGCATGTTATAACTGACATCTCCAACATCTGTTGAACCTCCTCCTGGGCTCTCTAGTGTTTCTCTTAATGGTCTAATTTTACCATCAATTCCAATTTGTGGTTTTCCATTTGCTTTTTGCATGTCTAATGCAAAATCAATTTCATCTTGAGTATATTGAATATCTCCTAAAATTTCAAGATTTTTCTGCATTATTGCACCTCCTGTTCTATTTGGAAGAAGATCATGAATCCCTGAAATTAGTGAGACTTTGTGCTCAACATTTGCCATTATTGCTGCACCACCTGCCATCTTTCTAACCTGGTCATAAACAGGCTGTAATCCTTCTTTCGTTATATCTCTCACTCTAACCCAAATTCTTGAATAGTCTGGAACAACATTAACAACTTGTCCTGCATCTTGTATATGGTAATGCATCCTGACCGAAGGCTTAACATGTTCTCGATATGCATTGATTCCTGATGTATATAATTCTAATGCATCATTTGCACTCCTAGCATTCCATGGATCTGCAGATGCATGAGCAGATTGCCCAGTGAACTCAACCATAAAATCAACAAGAGCTAATGAGGGTTGAACATTTGCTTCAGTATGATCTGCAGGATGCCAATCCATAGTTATATCAACATTATCAAATACTCCTTCTCTTATCATCCAAAGTTTTCCAAAAAATTTCTCTTCAGCAGGTGTTCCAAAAAATTTGACAGTACCTGTTAAGTCTCCTTTTTCAATTAATTCTTTAATTGCAACAGCTGCACCAAGGCTGGCTGTACCAAATAGATTATGACCACATCCATGGCCAGCTCCACCTTCAATCAATTCATTCCTGAACGAGTCTGTCGTTTGAGATAACCCTGGTAATGCATCAAACTCTCCAATAATACCTATAACAGGTTTTCCTTCCCCATATGTAGCCGTAAAAGCAGTAGGCATTTCAGCTAATCCTTTTTCTACTTTCAAGCCATTTTCTTCGGCATATTTAATTAGGTAATCGGATGATTTTTGCTCTCTAAAGGCCACTTCTGCAGCCGCCCATATTTTATCACTTAAAGCTGTCAATTCGGATGATTTTTGCTCTATTGAATTGAGTAATTCTTTCTTTAATTTGTTTGCACTTTGAGAGTTTACTAAAAAGGTAGATCCTACAATAAATAAAATTGAGAGAAGTTTTTTCATTAGTTAATAATTTAAAGTTTTATTAAGATAGTAATTTACAAATAATATTTATTTTAGAATATGAGATTGTTTAAGGATGTCAAAGGCAATAATATTGATCCTGTAAATCATACTTTATCTATATTAAAGAATTATCCACATGCAAAAATTCATATTGGATCTGATTCTCAAAACATAGGTAAAAAAACAAATTATACAAGTGTAATTGCTTACAGACTTGGAACAAGAGGTGTACACTACATACTCAGCAAGTCATCATGTGACGTTATAAACGATATTTGGAAAAGACTATGGCTTGAAGCTGAGTATAGTATTAAAGTAGCAGAATGGCTAACAAAGCAAGTGAGTGTTCAGGTTGAAATTGACATGGATTATAACTCAGATGAAAACCATCGATCTAATAAGTTAATCTCCGCAACAAAGGGTTGGGCAAACTCGCTGGGATATAAGGTTAATGTAAAGCCAAATAATCAAATTGCTACAAGGGCAGCTGATCACCATTGTAAGTAGTACTTATTTAAAGTAATTCATCAAAAATTTTATCTCCTCCATACCTAATTACATCCGTTGTAGGAAGTCCCGTATTTTCTTCAACTTTTTTGATCGTTTCAAGAGCTTCATTATTTTCCATTTGAATGGTATTCAGAGCAACACCTATTACTTTTGCTTTAGGATATGTGTCAATGACAGATGCAACTTGCTCATTTAAATCTATAAACTTTTTTAGATCTGGAATTTTTATATTCTCTAAAGATCTAAGAGAATTATTTCTAGCAATATGACATAAAATCATATGAGTTGGACAGGTCCCTCTCATTAAAGGTAATGTTGCAGAGCTTCCTGGGTGTAGAAGTGATCCTTGTCCCTCAACAATTACTATATCTTTATCTTTTTGATCAATTACAGCAGTTTCTACAGCGCCACATGCATGATCTAACTTGTATGCGTCTAAGGGAATTCCCCCTCCTGTAACTGTAATTCCAACTTGACCGGTGGCGACAAATCCAACATTTATATTTTTGTTTCTTAAATAGGAATAAAGCTCAAGACCAACAGTCATTTTACCTGCTGCCATATCAGTACCTATCATAAGTACTCGTTTATTTGACAATTCAGATGCCTTAGAAGAGCCTATTTTAGGAATGAATTGTGGAACTCTTGTATCCCAAATCCATTGTTCATCTTTTATTATATATTTTGAAAATTCTGGATTGATTTGATCATGCAGTCCGTTAACTATAGACATACCTATTTCTATTGATTCTTTGATAACTGAATCCCAAGATTCTGGTCTTATACCTCCTGATGTTAACACTCCTAAGAGCATGACATTAGCTCCCAGATCCCGTGCGTCCTTAAGGGAATTCACAATTGGTATATCTTTCTCTATAATTGATACCTCAGAGATTTTTTTTCCAGCAAATACCGAATCAATAACACATACAATTTCATTATTTAAATATCTAAGAGCACTAATCCCCATTTTTCCATAGTCGTCATCTATGCTTGCTTCCATCCAAATTGCAATCTTATCACTTGGTTTAAGCATAATTTTCAGTTTTTAATTTTGATCCATGCCCAGGCTTGTTATCATTCATAGTAATTCCATCAATCATTTTAGCCCCTTCACTAGGATCTGGATCTAAATTATAGTGAGAATCTAAATCTATATAATCTATAATACCAGATATTGAAGCGCCAGCTGATATACTAATTGATGATTCACTCATACAACCTATCATTGTTTTTAAATTATGTGATTTGGCTACATTTAAAATTCTTAATGCTTCAGTTATTCCTCCACACTTCATTAGTTTTAGATTAACCCCATCTACATATTCATAGTGTCTCGCCACATCTTCTGAAGACCTACATGATTCATCAATAAATATCGGCAAGGGTCTACTTTCAAATAGGTATTTTAATTTATCTTCCTCACCTTCAACTAGTGGTTGCTCAATATATTCTGCTTTCCGATCAGCAAGCCATTTCATCATTAACTTGGCTTCATCTAAACTCCAGCCACCATTAGCATCAACTCGAATAGAGATATTAGATTTTTTTGTTGACTCCAGCACTTGAGAATATATGGATTTATCATATTCTATTCCATCTGGTGATCCAAGTTTTATTTTTAATGCTTTAATCTGGGGATTAGATAAAAGCATTTCAACTCTCTCTTTTATTATTTCAGGAGGGTTTATTCCTACTGTTAAAGAAGTTGGAGTTGATGGATAAGGAAGCCCTAAGACGCTACGTAATGGTAATCCTGCTTTCTTTGCTTTCCAATCCCATAAAGCCATATCTATTGCAGCGTATGCACATGGCGGGATGTTAAGCTCTTTACTTCTCTGATATGTTTCATATATAGATAGTGATTCAATACCTGAATCAATAAGCTTTAATAGCCATTTTTCTACTTCATCTGCAGTAGATGCACCCTCAGTTTTACCTGGGGCTGATTCTCCCCATGCAGTAATACCATCCTTAATGATTTCAACGAATAAGTTTTGAGACTTATCATGAGTCCCTCTACTTATTTGAAGTGGATGTTTTTTTTTGAGGTTTACTTTATGAAAATTAACTATCATCTAAACTGAAAATGATAATCTAAGATAATAGTTTTCCTTTATTTTTTTTCTTAAAATTATCGAGTGTTTCTCTCTTGTAGATTGGAGTTCTATTTCTTCTTGTTATCCATTCAAGCTTACCCTTAACATGGTACCTAGTTAATGTGCTCTCACTAATGCCTAAATATTCTGCGGCCTGTTTTCTTGGAAGATAATTTATATGCTCTGGAATATTAGAGATATCATAGTTTGATGAAGAAACCTCGAGGAAACTCCTCTCTATTTCAACATCCTCCTTTTTAACTCTTTTACCATTAACATAAACGGATCTTACTCCTTTAGGAAAGTTGTTAATTTGATCTATTTCTAACCAGTTTTTAGACACGAATTTATAAATTGGGTTATTAGTTAAAATTATAGCTAGTTTATAAAGGTATAAAAAATTATATATAATTTTGTATACATCTAAAAATTAATTAATTAGAATGAAACAAATTCTTGTTTATGTGTTGATCCTTGGCAGCTTTAGCTTGGTTTTTAGTCAAAGCGGTGGATATAATTCTTATAATTATGGCACCAGAAATTATGCGTCTGGAACAAATTCATTTAAGTATGGTATTATAGGTTCAAATCAAGATGCAACTGGATCTCCTGTTGGTATAGTCTCAGCAATAGTTAGAAGAATACCTAGTGCAAAAAAAATTACAGATAGATTTGGTAATACGAACATTTCACTTAGAGGTAGAAACTCTGTTTCAAGTGCTGGTGATGAAGTACTATGGGATATTGATGGAGTTACTTTTCAGACACCTCCTCTAATAGGAATTAACCAAGTTGATTATGTAGAAGTTATAAAAGGTCTAGCTGCCTCTAATCGTTATGGTTCAGATGGGGCAGGAGGAGTTATCATAATTAAAACTGCTGTTAGCGCTTCTAAGTCAGAACTTATTAACTCTCCAAAAAATCTTTGGAGAACTGTGACAGAAAAAAAAGTTAAAAAGTAAACTTTGTGAAAAACTTTTTAAGAATTTCTGTTTCTTAGCATTATGAAGTACTTCTATTTAATTCCTGTTTTTCTTTTAATGACATCTGTATATTCTCAAGATGATCCTATATTAAAATCACAACAAACTGCTATTTCGTCAATGTCATTAGTTGATGCATTAGCTTCTCGAATTCCTGGTGCAAAAAAAATTACAGATAGATCAGGAAATAAAAATATTGCTCTTAGAGGTAGACAATCTTTTAACTCAGCTGGTAATGAGGTATTGTGGGAAATTGATGGAGTAATATACACAAATCCCCCTGTGCTTAACGCAAGTCAAGTTAAATATGTTGAAGTTAAAACTGGGCTAGCTGCTACAAATAAATATGGAAGTGAAGGAGCTGGAGGGGTTATTTTAGTCAAAACAAATGTTAGCTCTGATGAGTTTAATAGTAGCAGAAATTTATGGAACAGATCTGCAAAAAAGTCACCTAAAGAGAAAAAGAAGAAGAAGAAGAAGAAGAAAAAGTCTTGATTTTTATAACTTTAATAAAAACAAAAAGGTGAGAAGGACTGCTATATTTACTTTATTTTCTTTTTTATTATTTGCTTGCAACTCAAACATCACAAATAATAATATATCTGACCTAGAATCTCTACAACTTAAAAGTTCATTTTTTGATTTAGAAGAAAATAATTTAGACCTCTCAGAATTTAATGACGGAAAAGTAGTAGTTAGCTACTGGGCCACATGGTGCGCACCATGTATAAAGGAGATGCCTAGTATCAAGAGAGCTGAAGAAATATTAGAGGACTACGGCTATACTTTTTTATTAGTTTCAGATGAAACAATTGATAAGATATCTAATTTTAAAAATGAAATGAATTTTGATTTAAAATTTTTGAAATCAAATAAATCCTTTGAATCACTTGGAGTTTACGCTATGCCTACTTCATATATTTTTAACGAAAATGGAAAAATTGTTGAAACTTTCGTTGGAGTAATTGAGTGGGATTCTGAAGAAATAATAAGTAAATTAAAAATGCTGTAACATGAAAAAATGTCTTGTAATTTTTTCTCTCTTGAGCTTATTATCCTGTACGTCAAAGGACATACTAATAGAAGAAATTTCTTTTTTATATGATAACAGTAATGCACAGCCTAGTTTAGTTTCAAATAATGGCTCTTTATCATTGACTTGGATTTCTTCTGACGAAGACATGAATGCTGAGTTAAATTTCAGACAGTATAAAGACGAAGAATGGACTAGTCCACAAAAAATAGCAATTGGTTCTGATTGGTTTGTAAATTGGGCTGATTTTCCAACTCATGCAATTAGTGGAGATCAAGTTTTAACAAGCTACCTCAAAAAGTCTGCTTCTGGTATATACACTTATGATGTTTTTTTAAGCCTACAGAAACTTTCAGGAGAAAAAGTAAGAGAAGATTTTATTTTAAACACCGATGGTTTCAAAGCAGAACATGGGTTTGTTAGTATAGTTTCAAAAGATGAGGAAGGGTTTTTAATTACCTGGTTAGATGGAAGGAATACAGTAGATAAAGATGCAGACGGAAATCATAAACCTATGACCATTCGATTTGCTGAAATCACAAATGCTGGCGATATTATTAATGAGGTTGAATTAGATGCATCTGTTTGTGATTGTTGTCAGACATCAATTACAAATACTGACAAAGGTGCCTTAGTTGTTTACAGAGACAGGAGTAAGGAAGAAGTTCGAGATATATATTCAACAAGAAACATAGATAATAAATGGGAGACTCCCGCTCCAGTTCATAATGATGGATGGGTAATATATGGATGTCCAGTAAATGGTCCTAAGGTTGTGTCTGATTCTAATAATATCGCTGTAAGCTGGTTTACTGTTTATGAGGGGAAACCGAGAGTTAATCTTTCTTTTTCAGAATCTTATGGTTCTTCTTTTGGTGCTCCAATACAAATTAATGATCATAATGCTATTGGCAGAGTAGATGTTGTTTACCTTAACGACAAGGAAGTGCTTGTTAGTTATATGGAGGATGATGATTATGATACATATTTAAGATTAAAGAAAGTTTCTATAGATGGAAAAGTTTCTAATCCAATTACAATTTCTAAAATTGATAGTGGCCGAAATACGGGGGTGCCACAATTAGAAATACTTAATGATGAAATATTTATTGTTTGGACTGTTTTTGAAAACGAAAACAATCAATTGAAGACAGTAAAATTAAGTTCCAAAGACATTTAAAGTTTGAAAAATTATTTCTTTTTAATATTACTAATAGTATCTGGTTGTTCAGAAATTCCAGAAGATCAAAATTTTGATTCTGCAGAAATTGTCGAGACAGTTGTTTTACCAAAAATTATAAATGAAACTTCTGGACTAGAAATTTTAAATGAAGTTTTTATAACTCATAATGATTCTGGCGGAGAGCCAAGCTTGTATTTTTTTAATCTTAATGGTGAGATCATAAATTCTAAAAAACTGGAAGAAGAATCTGTTTGGGAAATTTATAATAATGACTGGGAAGATATTACAGCTGATGAAGATTTTATATACATTGCCGACACAGGAAATAATTTTGGCACTAGAGACAACCTAAATATTATAAAAGTCAAAATAAGTGATTTCAGTATTGATAGTAAAATTGATATTTTTTATTCTGATCAAAAGTCTTTTTTTCCTTCTTCAAAACATAAATATGATGCAGAAGCTCTATTGATAATAGAGGATAAAATTGCTCTTTTTTCAAAAGATAGAGATTCTCTAAATACAGATCTTTATTTAATCGACAATACGGAAAAAGAAAAACAAGAATTATCAAGTGTTGCAAATTTTAATGTCAATTCATTAATAACTGGTGGAGACTATGATAGTGATACTGGTATTCTAGCTTTGGTTAGCTACTCATCTAGAGGTGAACAATATTTAATTTTATTTGAAGATTTTAATATTGAAAACCCAAGTTATAACTCATTCAAAAAATATAGTATCCCTATTGAAAGAGCTCAAATAGAAGCTGTAAAAATTATTAGTAAAAAATTATTTTGGGTAACTTCAGAAGATGAAGGACTTGGAAATCCATATATGTATAAGTTAGAAGTAAAATAGAGAAAAACGCTCCTAACAAAACCAATTAACAAAAATTCAAAATTAACCTAGCTAAAAAAGGACTAAAATGACCTAGGAGCGTTTTTTGAATCAACTACATAAAAATAGGTTTATTATTCGTGGTATTTTTTTAAAGAAAAGTTAAAATTATTTAAGATTATAGGTCAAACTAATTTTTAAGAAAGGGTGTCTTTTAGTTCTTTGATTGTTAGTGTCTTTTGACATTGAATTGTATGAGGTAAGTATCTGTAAATCTTTAAAATTTTTTTTGAACCCGACTAAAAATATATTTCTATAATTATTAGACTCCATCACCAAATTTGCCTTATCATTAAGCAGGCTTCCTTCAAGTTTAAAGTCATGGAGAAAGTACTCCTGCTTTGTGCCTATAAAAAAAGAAAACTTTGAATCACCATTAATGATAAAATTGTCTGAAAATCCAGACCATGGTAGGTCTCCAATAAATAGCCCTACCTCTAACCCTGACATGATTTGGTATGTCCCAAGTCTAGAGTATAATTCGGAGGTAATACTAATATTGTCTTTAATATTAAATCCTTTAAAATAACTTGCTGAGAAATTAAGCTGAAGCTCCTGAGGCATCTGCGACTCCCATTTAAGATGAGGTAGATTTAAAACTAAGTCATGATATAAATTTTGCATACCTCTTGCTAATGAAGCATCTCCTGTAATACCAAATTGACCTCCT
>Ga0255772_10005307_pt1 | contig 11938 bp, 16 predicted proteins | sample 071ome_34_FD_179970 | JGI IMG/M metagenome (GOLD analysis project Ga0255772, IMG submission 179970) | Coastal salt marsh microbial communities from the Groves Creek Marsh, Skidaway Island, Georgia - 071411BT metaG (version 2) | ecosystem: Environmental > Aquatic > Marine > Intertidal zone >... | reverse complement strand
ATTCCAGTTATTAGAATCATAACCGTCTATGCTTAGTTTTAGTTGTACACTTTTGCATTTTTTCCAAAACTCTCTAACACGAGGGGAAGGTAATACAGTTGCATTAGTATGATAGATCAGTTCTAGATCTTTGATGTCTGTATTGTTGTCTATTAGGTGTTGAATAAAATCGTCATGCTTTTGTTCCATTAATGGTTCACCACCTACAAATTTTATTTCTTTTAGATTGGATAGATCTATGTTATAAGAGTCTAAACCATAATCATATAATTGTTGTTTTTTCTGTTTAGGATTGACAATCTTATGAAAAGTACTGCTTACTCCTGGCCAACACATTCTACAACTTAGATTACACAAAGTACTAAATGCAGTTTCAATAAAACGCATACTGTGATAGGTTTTAGAAAGTTTGTCAAAGGTTTTATCTATCCAACTTTTGTCTTTGTTTAATCTATACAAGCGATAACTTTTGCCAAGAGTTGATTCTTGTTTAAAACATTTTGAACATCCGCCTGGCATTTTTCCTTCTAATAGATCTTGTCTAACCTTTTGAAAGTTTTTGTGATTTAATGCTTGATCTAGTCCTCCATCATTGATGTTTGGCCAAGCAGTGTTTCCATCTTGATCTTCTTGCCATTTACAACAGGGCAATACTTTTCCCCCTGGATTAATTTGGGCATGGATAAACGGCATTGGACAAAATGTTTTATTCATAACTAAAAATAATCTCCCCAGTATTTGTAATCTGTTGCATAGTATTCTTTAATTTTTTTTGTATGATCAGGAGTAATCCACATAACTTTACCAAAGTTTAAAGATTTGTTATAATGAATGTTTGGCATATCCATATCTAGATCACTTATTTTGATAACAAGTTTTCCAAATTTATCTATTTCGCTAGTTTTAAAAACATAGTCATATATAGAAGGATCTTTGCCTAGAGTTAAATATTGGGGACGAGAATGTCCCCATAAATCTTCAGATGGTCTTACAATATTTTTAAAATTGTTCACAAATTCTTCCCAATTGGGTTTGCTATCTTGTAAATTTTTATTTAAAATTCTTTGTTTGTATAAACTATAAAATCTCTGTATAGGATCTCTAACTATGGCAATTTTATAGTTGATTTTAAAAGGACACTCTTTTTTTGTGCTCCAATATTCATTAAGTGGAGTGAGTATTTTTTCCTCGCCGTCATATGTAGTATGATCTAATGTTCTAAGTCTAGGATAAACCAGCATACTATAAACACTTGTAGTTCCGCATTTCAGGCCAATTTTTACCATAACAACTTTTTCGTTTGGAAATTTTACAATCATTTTTACTCTTGACTAATTCTTTAATATGTTTTATTATATTACTTATTAAACAATAAGTCAATACAAGGATGAACAACAATGAAAGACCCACAAGTAGTTAGATTAGTTGATGATTTCAAACAGCATCTAACAAAAATAAATGATATTCACCAGCAGTTGTATGATCATGATGTTTGGGTAGATCTACAGAAACTATCAGAAGGTCAAGGTTGGGAAATACGACATCTAGAACAAAAAGTCAAATACCTAGATGATAAAATTACAACTAATGTTGAATAAAATAAATAATCGTAACCAAGGAGAGTTATGGCAAAAATGAGAGCGTATACGTTCTATGATGGAGACCAAGAACCAAAAACAGTAGATGCAGTAAGTTATAAAAAAGCAGTCAAGTCTTTTCAAACAAATGCCAAAAGCAAAGAAGTTAGAGTTGAATGGCAAGCAAAAAAAGGCGGCGTCTATGAAAAACAACAAACACTACCATTGGGTAGATCTAAAAAACTAGGAAAATAATATGGCACTAACAATCAATCAAGAAGAAAAAGCAAAACTAATTAGACTGTTTGATGAAGCAACACAGGTACTACAGGAAACAGATGATCTGAGATCAGGATTGCGAGACACAGTAAAACACATTGCAGAAGAACTAGACATCAAACCTGCTGTGTTAAACAAAGCAATAAAAATTGCCTATAAAAACAGTTTATCAGAAGAGCGAGATGCGTTTGACGATATGGAAATGATCCTTGAAACAATCAAACGTGGCGGCGCAGGCACAGATTCAGGCACACAAGAATGATGTATTGGTCTGGAGTTATAATAATATCTATAACATGGATCACAATATTAGTAGCAACACTATCAATTGTATTTTAATTAAAGAAGGCTTGTATGCGTGAATGGATTGCAAATAAATTTGAATGGCTAAACAAAGTCAAACTAGTAGAACTCAACGAAGTAGACACCGCAGAAGATCCTGTTAGACCAGAATTAAGCAATTGGTTTAGACAGCAGTACGGCAGAAAGATCTATGGTCTCAAAGACAGAGACGAAATTGTTGCTGTAATGTGTTTTGCATTTACCAACGAAGTACCAGCATCAGTAGAAGAACTAGACACAATGAGCAAACAAGCTCATACAGAATCTATAAACACAGCACAAGCTCAAGGAAAAATTGCCATTGCCTACACAGTATGGAGTCGCAAACGTGGAGGCGGCCAAAAGATAGTTGAAGAAGTTTTTAAAATGATCAAACAGTCAAATCATCTAACTAGATTGGTTACACTGTCGCCCAAAACAGAAATGGCTAGAAAGTTTCACACAAAAAACGGTGCTATAGAATTAAGAGAAAACAAGAACACAGTAAACTTTGAATATGTATTCAACGAATAATCTGCTTGTAGCTCAGTTGGATAGAGCATCAGTTTGCGGAACTGAAGGTCGCAGGTTCAACTCCTGCCAAGCAGGCCAATATAAATAAATGCAAGGAGAACAATAAGTGAATATAGACAATCTAAGAGAACAATTAAAAATAGACGAAGGAGTCAAGTACGAAATCTATCTAGATCATTTGGGATATCCTACATTTGGTATAGGACATCTTATTACTGAAGCAGATGAAGAACATGGTAAGCCTGTGGGCACACCTATCACAGAAGAACGTGTGAATGCTGTGTTTGACAGTGATGTTGCTACCTATATAAGTGAAGCAAAAAAAGTATTTCCTAATCTAGATAACCTACCTAGTGAAGCACAGGAAGTAATTGTGAACATGACGTTTAACATGGGAGCACCAAGATTAAAACAATTCAAAAAGTTTATTGCGGCTGTAGAAGCACACAACTGGGACACTGCTTCAGTTGAAATGATGGATTCACGTTGGGCTAAACAGGTAGGAAACAGAGCTATTCGCCTAAGAGATAGAATTAGATCATTAGTCTAAATCCTCTTTTAAATAGGGTTTTAAGTTAACATGATCAAATACTCGTAAAGTATTAAGATCCTAGTATAAGACACTTTAAAACAGGATTAAAGCACCAATTAAACAGTTGATTTAAACTAGATACTTTGTTATAATACACAACATGCAGTTTCCAAAAACAGATAGAATAGAACTAGAACTAACCAGCAAATGCACAATCAAATGTCCTAACTGTCCAAGAACCTTTCAACAACACGAAAGACACCTTTGGGATAATGGCCACATTGACAGCGACAAGTTACTTGAGTTTTTTAAAACAATGTCATTGAAAAAAGTTGTACTAACAGGTGCATATGGAGACGGAATATATCATCCAAAACTAGTAGAAACTCTCCAAGCAATCAAAGCCAGCGGACTGCATTTTAGCATGGACACCAATGGCAGTTATAGAAAAGAACAAGACTGGCAGGCCATTGCAGAAATAATGGACAACAAAGATGAAATTACGTTTAGTATAGATGGTACTCCAGACAACTTTACACAGTACAGAGTCAATGCAGATTGGCTAAGTATAAAACTAGGAGCAGAGATTCTAGCAAAATATAATAAAAGAATAAAATGGAAGTATATTGTTTTTAAATATAATTGTTCATTTGAAGATATGAAAACAGCCTATGACACTGCTAGAGCTATAGGATTTACTAGTTTTGAAATCATAGATACACATCGAGCACCAATTGGTCAATTGGTTGATAAAAGTGTTTTTAACGAAAGTCTAGATAGACTAGAACTATATGTTGAAGGTTTAGAAAATACAACAGAATTGATTATTGGAGTAACACCTAGAACAGCAATACTGTCAGTAAAAAAGAAAAATCAAAATCAGGATATAGATCAAGACAGCATTGAAAATCTAGATGTTGTAAAGTTGCCTGAAGGTAGCAAACAAAGAAAAAACTATAATAAGATTCCTGTAGCCAAAGAAAAAGAAATTTATGAAACTGAAAATATATATCCTAGTTGTATGAATGTTGATAGTTATATGAATTTTATTTCTAGTGAAGGCTTATACATGCCCTGTTGCTTTATGCGAGTTAGCCAGCATGAACAGGTTAGTGATTTTGAACTTACCAAAGAAGATTTGGATTCAATGAGTATCTATAATCACACCTATGAAGAAATCATAAATGGACCTGCTTATAAAAAGATAATGAGTAATTTTGAAAAATCACAAATGTGTCATAGAATATGTGGAAAGAAAAAAGCACAACGACGTGAACGTGATAAAACTCAGCCAATCTCTGTAATAAAAAATTAATCTTTCTGTAACATTTCTCGTTGATTTTTATTGTAAATACTTGTACAATAAACTTTGAATAATAGAAAGAATATACAATGATAGAAACCTACTCACTTTGGATGTTTCTTGGTTTTATATTTGCGGCATATTCAGTTGTTGCAAATGACAGTGTACAAACCCTTGGTACATGGATGGCATCCAATCAAAATAAATTCAAATGGTATTATCTATGGATAGCCGCAACTGTTGTGTTATGGTTTACTATTTGGTGGGGGTGGAGTACTAATGGCGGAGATATATCATATGGACGATTAAACAAAATACCGTTTAAAGAAATCCAATGGTATCATGCTATGGCTCCTTTAATACTTTTATTATTAACAAGAGTTGGTATTCCTGTATCAACAAGTTTTCTAGTGCTGAGTGCTTTTGCAAGTACATTTGTGTTAGAGAAGATGTTGATAAAATCTATTATAGGCTATGCACTAGCGGCAATAGTTGCTTATGCGGCATGGAATATAATAGAAAGAATAATAGATGAAAAGTCAGATAAAATTACAAATCAAAAAGTTGCAAAACGTTGGCGTATAGCACAATGGTGTAGCACAGCATTTCTTTGGTACACTTGGTTAAGTCATGACATGGCAAATATTGCTGTGTTCTTACCAAGAGCAGTTCCATTGGAATGGATGATTATGATATCAATTGTGTTTGCCGTTTTTTTAGGATATACATTCTACGAAAAGGGTGGTAAGATACAAAAGATTGTGATAGAAAAAACAGGCACAAGGTTTGTTAGATCTGCTACACTGATTGATCTAGTGTATGCTTTTATACTATTGTTCTTTAAAGAGTACAACGATATACCAATGAGTACAACCTGGGTGTTTGTAGGATTGTTATGTGGTAGAGAACTTGCGATATCAACACTAATGAAAGACTATAAATTTAAACATGTATTTCCAATTATTGGTAAAGATTTTTTAAAGATGATGTTTGGCTTGTTAGTATCAGTTGCTATTGTTTTAACTATTCATTACGTGATTGTACCTAATGGGTTATAGATCATAAAAAAAGGTAGGGTAAATCAATACCCTACCTTTATCTTTATACTAGTAATATAAAACTATTTGTCGTCTTCGTCTTCAAAGTCGTCGTTATGATCCCAATCATAATCTTCATCATCGTCTTCATCTGAGTTATGATCTTCGTCATCACATTCACAAGGATCTTGATAACATTCTTCACAGTATTCTTCATCATGATCTTCGTTATCAAACTCATGATCCATTTCTAATAGTTCAACAATTCTGTTGATCTTTTCTTCTAATTCATCTATTCTGTCATTAAGTCTTTCAATTAAGTTTTTGTCCATGTCTACCACCTCATAGTTAAGTTTATTAAGTCAATAATATTTAGGTGATTGATTGGCAGAGTTAAAACGCAACATATGATGTAAACATACTTGTTAATCAAAGTTTTTATATTAAGTATCAGTTTAATATTTTGTAAATTATCAAATAAATACTGCTATTATGTATAGACCATTACCAGACGGATTAACTATAAAAGAGTCAAATGTGCAGGGCTTAGGCTTGTTTGCTACGCAAGATTTTGATGCTGATGTTGTTCTGGGTATTGTGCATATTCAAAACAAAAACTTTCCACATGGTTATATTAGAACAGCCTTAGGTGCTTTTTATAATCATTCAGACACACCTAACTGTAAAAATGTAAAAGGATTTTGGCATCAGTTGCCTGTGTGCTATCTTGTAACGATCCAACCAATTACAGCAGGTGAAGAACTCACAGCAAAATATACATTGTATAACGATTTTAACGATTAATTTTGATTTTTGTACAATTGTTCAGCAAGTTCTGGATTGTAATCTTCTAAACGAGTTCCATACATTTTATCTGTAACTTCAATTAGATTTAAAAACTTGTTCCACATCTCTGGATTGTACTTTCTTCTTTTGAAGTAATTTTTTACTTCCGGATAATCGTTATCCTTTAGTATCCATTCTTCGTACCAATCAGGGGCATGCCAAGCAGAAAGAACTCCACCTTGATCCCAATTTGATAAAGTTGGAATTTGATTTAGTCTAAACCATTTTTTAGTTTTGTCATATGCATTTAGGTTTAACAGTGTAAAAGTATTTAGAAATGTAAACCAATCAACATTATCAGCAAATATATCTTTTAGTTTAAGACCATTTTCTATTACAGTTTCAAACTTTGATCCCCAACGTTGGTAGTCGTTGTATTTGTATATACCGTCACAACTTATTATAAAGTCTAGACTTTTTATCTGCTTCATGACATTGATAGTTTCTTGATTGGGTATAATAGTAGCATTGGTATTATAGGTTAATTTTAGTTGCGAGTAATTTGGAAACTTTTTCAAAAAAGGTAAATGGTGTTTTGACAACAAAGGTTCTCCTCCAAGGAATTTAATTTGTTCTACATGAGTTAGGTCAATTCCGTCAAGTAAGTCTGGATCATAAACAATGTTTGGATGTACTTTATTTCCTAGTAGTTCGTCTCTTCTTCTTAACTTAGTAGAATATTCAGAGTTACACATTTTGCATTCTAGGTTACAGGTATTGTCAAGCGAAACTTCGATATATTTTGTGTGTAAAAATTTGTCGTTAAGAGTATATTTACTAAGATCATACATTTGATTTGCACCAGTTCTCATGGATACTCCGTGCATCTTTTCTTCATCATAGCATCTAAAACAACCTTTTGTTGGTTTACCTTCTAGCATGTTTTTTCTGATTTGTTTAAATGCTGGTTGATTCATTGCTGTTTCTATACCATGTTTCTTTACAAATTCATGTGAAGGATGATCAGGATCTATTTCATATAAGTATGTCCATTTAAACCAACAACACGGACTAACACCAGCGGCTACATCACCTGCTTCTAAATCTAAATGTATCCATGGAAGACTACAGAAATATTTGTTCATACTAGTATTTACCCGTGGCCAGAGATCAGACCGGCGAATATTGCATTATAATTGTATGTGCGGTTAAATTTTTAGGAAGTCCTATTTTAATGTAAAACTCACTATCAAATCACTTCGTGATTTTCATATTCGTTTTCCCACGACATTAGAGCCACCGTTCCCAACGCGGTTCTAGATAAACACCAAGGCGAATCACAGATGATCACTGCACGCCTACTGCTGGCCCACGTGGAGGACATTGTGAATGGCGAGTAGATAGTGCATGGGTGCCTTGTTGCTAACATAGAACAGAGTGGAAACATACTCTTGAATATTCTGACTCGATGGATGTTGCTAACTGAATCTGAATTGAGCGGTTCTGACGGTAGTTTGTATTGAGTCCTAGAGTTGAATTGAGCAGGCCCCTTGTAGTGTTGAACATGTAGCATAGAGTGAATCTATACGCATACATATTGATCTACGATATGCCTACTGCACACCTACAGCCGCCGAGGGGCCTAAATGCGGATAAATCCGCAGGTAAAGGCTAGCGCCTTATTTGTAGATGTCTAGTACTTGTGAAACCACAGGGTGACGTTCTATGTGTTCTTGGCCAAACTCTATGGTGTTGATGAGGTTGTAGCGTTGCGGATCTAGACGATAACGCTCTACAAATTCTTGTAGACCATTCTTTTCATAGCCGCGGTCATGCTGTTGTAAATCACCGGTCACCACTAGGCGTGAGCCATCACCTATGCGAGTGAGCAACATCTTCATCTGTTCAGGAGTGGCGTTCTGCATTTCGTCGGCGATGATCCATGCATTTTTGAATGTTCTGCCTCGCATATAGGCCAGTGGTGCTATTTCGATTTTTTCCTGTTTCATGAAGTATTCTGTTTGTCGTGGTGACCAATGTTCTCTAAATATGTCTACTATAGGTCGTATCCATGGCGCCATCTTGTCTACTAGACCTCCGGGTAAAAAACCATGCTTTTCATCCACACTCACAGCAGGTCTTGTGATTACAATGCGTTCAATGTCTTTGGCTTTGAACGATTCCACTGCTTGTTGTACTGCTAGATATGTTTTGCCTGTGCCTGCAGGGCCTAAGGCGATTAGTATGACCCGGCTCCAGTCGTTTAGATATCTATGATACAGTTTCTGCTGATTGTTTCTGGGTTGAAGTTTTTTGTATGTTGGAGTATAGACTTCATCATCAAAGTCTTGCTGTTCGTAGTGTTTTTTACTGCGTCTATTTTTGCGTGTCATGTTTAACCTACACTAGTATTTAAGTAAAAGGTTGTATATAATAACTGCTGTTATTAAGGTCTAAGATTGTCTTTGGCTACATCATACCAATAGTGTCCGCTTTCACGCAGTGTTTCATTGGCTCGACGCAGTTGTTCCATGCGTTTGATCAATTGATCATGTTGAAACTGTGTTATAGGCTTTTGTTTTTCTACTATTTGTTCGATTCTAGATAGTACAGCATCTATTTGTGGACAGGTATTGCCAGGAACACGTGGTGCTGTGCGTTTTAGGCTTTGCCATTCTTTTCTAGTAAGAGGTGATGTCATACTAGTATTTAAGACCTAGTGATCCAATGATTAACGTATGCTATAAAACAACCCAACTGTGTCTTATTTGTCTGTGCAGTTCTTCATAACTGCGACACAGTGTTTGATAGTGTTTGTAGTCTGGTACACCATGAATGATCATGTGAATTCTATTGTGACTGCCTATGTTTCTAACAGCATGTTGTCGACCAATGTCTATAGCACGAACATCACCAGGTCTCCATGGAACAGTTCCTGCTTCTTCCATGCCAAACTCTATACCAGGAGGATTAGTAATAGCAACATTGATTGCTCCAAGTTCTCGTTGATCCATGTCTTGGTGTGGTTGTATTGCACCACCTGGTTCTAACAGCATGAATCTTATTCTGTGAAACTCCTGCCAAGACCAATGTGTTTGTAGCCATTCTACTGTTGCTGGACATTGTTCTGCAATTTCTGTCCAAGTGTATTGAGGTCGTTGATCCCACTTGCCTTGATATATTTCTGCATTCCAATCTTCAGTAATGTGCATGCCGGCGCCATGCAGAGTAACACTTCTCCAACCGGGATGAATTTCTCCACGATGTTTGATAGCATCTTTGATTACACTGTTGGCTTCTTTGACTATTTTTTCTAGATTAGGTATAGCAATGTCAAGTTTGAGGGTTGGAACATTGCTGTGTTTTTGAATCCAACGAGCATATTTCCATGTTAGTTCTTCACTGTCTTGCCAACCTTGAAAATTATCCGGCTTAGGTGATATGTTTTGATAGTGAGTGTGTTTTTTACATGCTATAAAAAATTTTTCTATTTTTTCCATTTTGGTTTTATCTTGTTGAATCTTTCTGTTTTTGCTAGTTGGTGGAACCAGTCACTGTTGTTTTCAAAAAGTTTATTAATTGGTACTGCAAACATAGTTGTATAGTATTTATTTGGATTGGCTTTATCTAAAGATCTAAGTAATCTTTGAAACAAATTATTTCGTTGTTCATAACTGTACAATAGTGCTGTAGGATAATAATGAAAAATATTAGATATATTTAGATAAACACTTTTACTTTCTTTAGTTATTTGTTCAATTCGATTGACTACACTATTTGAGTCATCTAGATAATCAAACTTTTTATATGTTATTCTTAGGGTTGGTAGTACAGTATCAACATAGGCTTGCAGTTGTTGGCTGTGCTTGTTGATTTCTTTTTGCATATCTTTGATTTTATTGCTTCCATTAAAAAGTTCAAACTTATTTTTTTCTTTTTCATTTTCAATACTGAAACTGTGTGCTAGATCTAGAAGAAAAGATTCTATCTGCTCAACAGTTATTGTTTTGTTAACTAGTGCATCTGTAAGTTTCTTTTGACACAATAATGCAAAATAATTAATATCGGTTACAACCACTTGACTTTTTGGTTTTAGATTTAAACCATAGGATATTAGCAAAGGACTAATCCCACCTGCTGAACATAATAATGAATCAAAATCTTTTTGAAAATTAAAACTAAAAGATTCTGTGTTAGCTATAAAATGTTTGTTCATACTTGTGATCCATTTGGTTATATGGTGTTGTTTGGTGTGAGCATCAGAATTTACTTCTGGGTATAGATAGTATTTTGATCTTCTTAGTTCACTATTAAAACTGTGTACACGTTTACCAGATTGAACCGCTGTTTCTATTATATTCCATCCAAAATGTGTTTTTGAGTATTGCTTGGTACCTTGACCTTTTTCTATCCACAATGGAGTATAGTTGTCATGATGATTTTCTCTGCTTCGAGATATAACTGTGAGTGTTTTTGGTTGTTGGTTTTCATACCCAATTTTTGGTTTATTATTTTTTCTCCACCAGTCAAGATTAATCAAAAATGTTTGGTGATGCAGTTGATAATATTCATGTTGTTTATCTAAGATATGTCCTACAATAGTGATATCATCTTGCGTTGTTTCATTTAAAAATTTTTCTAGTACTGTAAAAAATTCCGGCCCGGTATTTTTAAATGTAATTCCTAGAGAGGTTATAAGAATATATTCGTAGTTATTATTGTTCGCCCATTCTATAAGAGAATCTGGATCACTATTAATATTTAATATTTTTTCTATATCATAATCTTCATTTGTTACTGTTGCAATATCTTCAAACCAATAGTCAATAATGTTTTTGCTTACAGAACGCAATAGATCGCTATTGATTTTTTCACTGGTATCAATAATACCAACTGCAACTTTTTTTTCAAAAAGCCAATCGTAATTTAATTTTAATGATTTAAATGTTTCCATTTTTCTGTATCGGATCCATGTGTAGTTCGTTGATGTTTATGTTTATAGGAGCATCTATTATCCATTTGATGTACTCTGCCGCTTGTGTGACATTCATTAGTGTTCTGTTAGGATGTTTTTTGTGTACCTTATCGGTTTCTAGAGACCCAAACGAAACGTAACTTACTCTAATACCACTACCTCCCCATATGCCCAACATGGCCAATTGGTGGCTTAGACTTTTTAGTGCTTTCTTTTCTTGAGGATAAATCCATTCAGCACCTTTGGTAGAACCATCAACTGTAGAACCTATGTTAATAATATGTCCTTGCTTTTTATATTCTTTCCAAGTTTTCCAAACAGTTTCTAATACCAGTGTTTGATTGAATTGGTGTAATGCACTACTATTAATAAGTACGTCATACATTAGACTAGCCTGTGCTAGTTTAACACGACCTTGTTTGGTACATAGGTCATAGTCATTTGATCTACTTGCAAAATCTGTTTGTGGTTGTACTACAGCAAACTTTTCTGCAAGACCATATGTAGGGTTACCAGTCATTAATATTTTCATACTGTCTCCTTGAGTTTTTCTATTACAGCATCTTCAATGCTCATGTTTAGTTTTGACACTAC
>Ga0255772_10005299_pt1 | contig 11950 bp, 12 predicted proteins | sample 071ome_34_FD_179970 | JGI IMG/M metagenome (GOLD analysis project Ga0255772, IMG submission 179970) | Coastal salt marsh microbial communities from the Groves Creek Marsh, Skidaway Island, Georgia - 071411BT metaG (version 2) | ecosystem: Environmental > Aquatic > Marine > Intertidal zone >... | reverse complement strand
TGGCGACATCAACATCTTGTCCGGCCACCACGACTTCCTGCACCGAGGCGCTTTCAACTTCGACTGGGGGAATAGGGTTTTCTTGTCGCACCGCGCATTCTTCCAAGAAAGCATCTATGTCCCCATTTTCCATACCGAGGGCATAGCGAAGCCTCTCAAATCCCGCATGCATATTTGCAACAAGAGGCACGTCAGAACCCTTAACATTTTCGAAAATTACAGTTCTAAAATGATTGTCAGCCTCAAGCCGATGTAAGATCCCCGACACCCCAAACTCGGGATCCACCTCTTTAGTAACCCTGAAAATTTCTTCTGGGTGTTTCTCTTCTAGGTATTTTATAAAACCCCTTAAATCTAGGTCGTAATAAGCATTGGAACCTTCAGTCATTTTATCCTTCAAATTCAATATCTTTATTTTGGGGGATCAATCTCGCACCCTGCTTCAATCCAGGCCTTCATGCCACCTTCGAGATGAGCGACAGGCTGAAGCCCCATCTCTTGGGCGGTTTTAGCCGCCAACGCTGACCTCCAACCGCCAGCACAGTAAAAAATAAATTTTCGATCAATTGTGAAAAAATCTTTGTGATAGGGGCTCTGAGGATCAATCCAAAACTCAAGCATCCCCCGCGGTACATGATGAGCTCCCCTTACTTTTCCTGTTTTAGCTACTTCCCTGATATCTCTCAAATCAATAAAAATAGCGCTATCTGCTTCCAAATGGGTTTTTGCCTCGGCGACATTCAAAGTTTCGACTAAAGCATTTGCTTCAGAGACCATTTCCATGACCGATTTAATTTTCATCCTATCCATTCTGGTCTCCCTCAATGCGTGCATCCAAGATGGTCATGCCTATTCTTTTCCGCCCAATACCATGCCCCCATGGCGAGGTAAATCTCCTTTACCGTTTGGCGAATTTCCCCATCTGAGAATTCACGCCAAAGCGAGGCAACATTTATAAAAACGCGCTCCCTATCAATCCAGTGGGGAAAATGATCAGCCACTATTTCACTAGCAGCATCAGTCCAATTCATCCCGGAGTCGAATCTTGGTTTAGCTGCGGCCCATAGCTCTAACAAATACTGCTTGAGATTTTGAACACATTTTTTATCGCCTACTGGACCATGACCTGGAACAACAACCTCGACATCCCAACTCAAAATCTGGTCGCAAGCTGAAATCCAGTTAGATATCGGCCCAGACCAAATTATTGGATGACCGCCAGAAAATATAATATCCCCTGTATAAACAATCCGATCTCCAGCGATCCAGACCAAAGTATCTCCCGAGGTATGAGCTGGGCCCACGTTCAAAAGCTCAACAGTTTTGTTTCCAATTCTCAAGGACATACTCGTGTTAAAAGTACTGGTTGGCAGGGTGTTTTTAATTCCTCTAAAGTCAAACTTGCGTCCCATTAATTCATTGATCAGACGCCCAAATTCACCGTAATTTTGCCAATTTTCAGTTATTTTAATGAAGGCCTCTGGGGGTCTTCTTTCCATTTCCCGCCTGGTCGCCTCAGATGCCACTATGTTCGCGGCTTTTACAATCTGGTTGCCATAGGTGTGGTCTCCATTCGCGTGCGTGTTAACTAACGTCCCAATTTGTTTAGCGGCCGGCACCGCATCGCGCATCTTGGCAAGCATGGCTTCGGTTAAGGGTAAATCAAATAACGTATCGATGAGGAGGGTCTCTCCACTATCCTCTATCAAACCGGCGTTGCTCCAGCCCCATCCACCATCGGGCTGCAAAAATGCCCAGCATCCATTGCCTACGTCATGCAAGCCATGCGAAAATAATGATTGACCCATTAGCTAAACTTCCACTGCGATGTCACTGCCAATCCTCTCAAGCCTATCTGCACAGTCTATCAAGTCTTACCATGCCAAGGGCTATTGGAAAAATGAAACGATATATGCCGTAGCAAAAGGTTGGGCTGCAAAAACTCCGGACGCCATCGCGGTCAGTGATCGCTTCAAATCTCTAACTTACTCGGAACTAGTTTCTGAGGCAGACAATTTGACTTCCTGGCTTCTTGAAAGAGGCATCCATCAGGGAGAGCGGGTAACTTTTTGGATGCCAGATCGAATAGAAAGCCTAATTGTGGTTCTGGCCTGCTCTCGAGGTGGTTTTATAGTCTGCCCCTCCCCGCACCGAAATCACACCGTATCAGAGGTAAAAAAACTCGTTGATCAAATGAGGGCTAAAGTTTTTTTCTATCAAAGTGGTTTTGGATCCGACGCAGCTGAATTTGATATCGCCAGTGAAATTAGAGTCTGTTCGAGTGTTCGGGAATTTATTGAATTGGCGCCCCCGGAAAAACTGGGATTACTCTTTGGTGGACAAATCAATTCCTCTGGAGAGCCACCGAAACCGGTAAATGAGCCAGACAGGGTAAGCTATTTCGCATTTACATCTGGCTCGACTGGACGCCCAAAAGGTGTGATGCACAGTGATAACACGCAGCTGGTAACTGCGAGGGGACAATCAGCGGACTGGAAGATAGACCAACAGTCCGTTGTCTATTCCATGAGTCCTTTCAGCCACAACCTTGGTATGGGAGCATTCTTGACCACCCTAATGGGCGGTGGTCACTTCGTTATCCATGACCGTAAAAAGGGTGAAAGCAATGTAGATCGAATAGTCGAAATTGGAGCCACTTACCTTGTAGGCGTGCCAACCCACGCAATTGACATTGTCGATCAAGCAGCAAAAAAGGGGCTTAAACAATTAGGGAATGTAAAGGGGTTTCGCATTTCGGGGGCTGCTGCGCCAAAGACGGTATTTACAAAGCTCATGGACATCGGCGTAACACCCCAAAGTGGCTACGGGATGACAGAAACGAATGGCCATCAATACACCCACCCCAATGATCATATAGATCGTATAATTGAAACCAGCGGGAGAGCATGTCCTGGGTATGAAGTCAGAATATTTGACCCTGATGAACCTGAAAACGAATTAACTCATGGTTCGATTGGCCTAGTAGCAGGCCGAGGTGCCAGTCTTATGCTTGGATACTTTGATGACCAAAATGCGACCGAGGTGTCATTTAATAGCAAAGGATGGTTTTTGACCGGCGACCTAGGTTGGATAGATGAACACGGTTATCTGCGGATCACAGGCCGACGCAAAGAGGTGATTATACGTGGCGGTCACAACATTAACCCGGAACACATTGAAGAGCTCTCAATGCAGCACCCTGATATAGAGAGAGCAGCAGTGTTTCCGGTACCTGATGATCGGCTGGGAGAAAGAGCTTGCGTCGCCATTATGAGAAGATCCGGTACGGAAACGTCATTCAAAGTTTTACTCGAACACCTCAGAAAACTCGGACTTTCACGCTATGACTTGCCCGAATTCGGACTTTTAGTTGAAAATATACCCTTAATGGCTAATGGAAAAATAGACAAAAAAACTATTTTAACGGGGGTAAAAGAAGGAACCATGGCGCCAATTCCCTTAAACAGTTTGAGCTAAGCTATGCGGGCTGTAGTAGTTAACCAGTTTGGGCCATTAGAAAATGCGATCCTCACCGAAACCCAGGATCCCATCATAAAAAACGGCGAAGTGCTGGTCGAGATTTATGCAACCGCCATCAACTTTGTCGATTTACTTCTCATAGGGGGCAAGCATCAATCACGGCCCGATACACCCTACATTCCAGGGAAGGGTCCCGCGGGATTGGTCTTGGCGGTTGGCCCTGATGTAAAAAGCCTATCGGTTGGAGACCGGGTCTTGGCTATGTGCGAACCTGGGGGAGGCTTCGCCGAGAAGATCGCGATCCCAGCAGAACAATGTCATTTACTGCCAGATTCACTGTCCTTTTCGGAGGCTGCTGGTATGGCATTAGTCTTTGATACTGCTTGGTTTTCTCTCCGAGAAAGAGCCCGAATACAAAAGGGGGAAACGGCACTTATATTGGGTGCTTCTGGCGGCGTTGGGCTTGCTGCACTGCAATTGGTGAAGGCCTTTGGCGGAAAAGCAATTGCCGGTATCTCAAACCCCAAAAAAGAAAAGCTGGTAACTGAAGCTGGTGCAGATGAAATAGCCTGGCTTAACCGCGACAATCTCCAGGAAGACCTAAAAAAACAGATATACTCCCTTAATGATCAACGTGGGGCGGATATAATTATTGATCCTTTGGGCGACAAGTTTTTCTCTGCCGCATTGAGGGCTCTTGGTTGGTGCGGGCGTATCGTGATTATTGGTTTTGCCGCTGGCGATATCCCCTTGGTTAAAACAAATTATTTGTTGGTGAAGAATATAGAGGTCTCGGGACTGCAGATTGGTGACTATAGAAAGAGAAGACCAGATAAAACTGAAAAATGTTTTGAAGAAATCTTTTCGCTTTTCGAAAAGGGCGAGATCAGGCCCCTTCCCACTGAGACCATGCCCATAGAAAATTTTAAGACTGCCCTCTATCGCCTCAAGGAAAGAGAAATAAACGGCAGGATAGTCCTAGAGCAAAATAGGCTAGAATGAGTTCGGGATAGACTAAAACTTTCTTGAATGTAAGACTTGTTCTTTAGATAGAAGATAGGGAGGCGCAGCATGGATACCATAAATCCACTTGATTACATTCCTGACGAACCGCATCCGTTTCGGACTGATCCGCCAGGCACGATCACCAAAATGCCAAGCCCCAGAGAAATACACCACGTCCATATTTTTTCAGACACAAATTACGACGCGATGGTCGATTTTTACACGTGGCTCTTTAATGCCGAGATCATCCGAGTTAATCCAAACGGGCTTACTTTCATCTCATATGATGATCACGATCATCGCGTGGTGATTGTAAAACGGGAAGGATGGGGTACCAAACCTAATAGGCCAATTGGGGTTTCACATTTGGCCTTCGCCTATGCCAGCCTTGGGGAGCTCGTATTCATATACAAAAAGATGAAAGAAAAAGGACACAAGCCAGTCTGGACTAATAATCATGGAAATTCGACTTCTTTCTACTACAAAGATCCAGACGGGAATATGGTCGAAACACAGTTAGACAATTACACGACGCTGGAGACACAACAATACAAACGCTATTATCAGTGGTCGGAAGATTTTCTTGAGAACACTGGAGATGGAGACTTCGATCCAGATAAAATGGTTGCCTTATATGAATCCGGAATTTCGGATAAAATCCTTTGCAGTCGGCACGAGGTCGCGAGACTCGTTAAGGAAGGCAAGCTTTAAATTTTAGGATCTGGACATCCATGACCAAGAGCGACACTTCCGAAAAAGCTAGATTGTATATCCCAGACTAACCCGAAATGTTGCGCTATCGCATGTGCATCTCTCCAAGCCCGTTGCATAGGATGGGTTGTCTCCAAACCTCGCCCACCCGATAGTGGTAACAAAGTATCTACAGCATCACAGCACATCTTTGCCGAGTGCCCTAAATTAATGCGATAGCGAACTCTCTCTTCAATCGAGTATTCTTCACCTGCGCGACCTTTGGACACTATCCCTTCCAGTTGACGTTCGATAACTGCATCGGCAGCATCAAGGAGAGCCGCTGCGCGCGCAATGCGTTCATGGACCGTCGAAACTTTTGTTAAATCCGCTCCTGTCACACTTTGCCGGCTTTTCATGTCAGCTATCATATCTTCTAAAGCCCCTCTCGCGGCCCCCATAGCGGGGCCAATAAGGTTGAAAGGCGAAATTGCAAAAAGAGGTAGTCCGTAGAGATAGCCCCCCCCCGCTGCCTCCGAGCCCGGGGTCCCACAGCCCTTGGTAAGTCTCGCATCAAGCGTACGATGTTTGGGAATTAGTACGTTATCAACGACAATATCATTGCTTCCAGAGCCCTTCAAACCGTTACTCTGCCAGGTGTCCTCAACCAAACAGTCGGCTAAATCGACCATCACAAAATACACGTCTGGAGGACCTTTACCTTCCGGTTGGGGAACTGGAAGAATAAGAAGGGCCCACTTACAAAAATCTACACCGCTGGAGAAACGCCACCGTCCAGAGATTAAAAATTCTTCGCCCCGACGTTCAACCTTTGTCCCTGCCGCCAGAAATGATGTAGCAACACAAGTCTGTGGATCATGTTCCCAAATTTCTGCTTGGCATTCATCAGGCATCATGCCGCCCATCCAACCATGGCATGCAAGGATAGCAGCGACCCAAGCTGAAGAAGCGCAACCCTTCCCCAGCTCCCGCGAAAACAGTGTGTGAGCGCCAAAATCTAGCTCCAGGCCTCCATATCGTTCCGGTTGAAGTGCGCTATAAAAACCGGCATCTAAGAATCTCTCATGGGTTTCCTCAAGCATTCGACGGTTATTCTCAGTTTCATTGGCATGTTGCTTGAGGTAGGGAATCATCTCATTGGCTTTTTTGATCAGAGAAACCTGGTGAGCCCGTTTATCGCCAGAAATTTTTAAAGCCGTTGCCATTATTCACCCTCAAAGAGTCATTGGAATTAAGCCAGGACCATTATGACAAGTAACCTCGCCAGTTTCTAATTTAAAATGATGCTGTGTGAAAGTTCCACCCTTCGCCTCCCGAACGATAAAAGCAATACTTTGTGTTGGCCCTGCTTGCTCCTGGTGAATTGCGCCCGGCGGCACTACATCTATATCACCAGGGGCCATTTCGTGAGAATCTAATTTTTTTATAACCGCTGGTCCCCGATCGGGGTCACCACCATCGGTACGCTCATAACGATGCATAGTTTCATGACCAGTGATTAACCCATACAAGGTCCATTTGTCGCCATGGTCGTGAATATTTGTTAAAAGATTTGGTTTGCGTACCGTTGCATTGAGCACAAACCCAAAGTCAGGGTCTTCATAAAATAACAAGTTTTTAACTGAAGGCGCGGCCTCCACTGTTGCTGGCCAGAAATTTGCCGCCGACTTAAGCCCCTGATCGGCGAGTAAAGGAACCATTTCTTCCCTTATTTTAGTCCAAAGTGTTTCTCCCCCTAAGCCAGACTCAAAAAGGGCCCGGACACGATCAACAAAAAGAGCGGCAGCTGGTAGGTTTGGTTTCTCTTCAGGATCTCTCATATAATTTATCCGCTTCTTCCACACGAGGAAAAATTTTTAGTCAGACCATTGGCTGTCATGCCCGGTCATCATAAAGTAATTCTAAAGTCTGCTGAGAGGAAGTGATGTTCGCACAATTAAACCATATCGCGATAACCAGCGATCAATATGCCATAAATGCTAAATTCTACGAAGCATTATTCGGGCTAAGAACGTCGAAGAACCCCCGTCCTGCGCGCGCATGTGTTGTTAGCGATGGGGTCGTCGGAATGAATATTATACCGAGACGCGAAGGCCGAACCAGCGGCCTTGATCACTTTGGGTTGCAAGTCGAGGATATAGATGAGGCAAAGGAAAGAATTAATAAGTTCGATCCATCAATAAGAACCTTGAAACGGCCTCCTGTTCGGCCATTCGCTGCCTACAGCGCTCATGATCCTGATATCAATATTTTTGATCTGTCTGCAAAGAGTTTGCAGATGCAGAAAGACGTCTATGCAGATGAGCTAGAGCAAACAGAAAGGCGCTTCAGCCATTTCGCGCTCAGAACCGCACATGCTGAGCGTTGCGCGGAATTTTACCACGAAGTTTTCGAGCTCAGCCTAAAAAATAAAGAGAAAGATGACCCAAATTTTTACCTCTCTGACGGAAATATGACGCTGGCCATTCTTCAGTGGGATATCGATGACTACTATGGCATGGACCCCCAAAGGACAGGGCCAGATCATATTGGCTTTAAAGTGGAAAGCCTTGATAAGGTCAAAGAAGATTTGGAGGACTTAACCGGTCAGAACCCTCACATGCGGATTAGGGCCCTCGGTTATGGGAGTGAGGGTGAAGCGCGGTTAGAGTTGTTTCAACGCTGTACTCTTAACCAATTTCACATAACCGATATAGAAGGCGTCTATGTCGGCATTTCTGAAACCTAAACTGTTTTAAATACCATCGAGGGAGGTCTGAATTGGCTATAGAAATTATTGATGTGGCAGAGGTAGGAAAACGGGAGAAAAAGCGCACCAGAGTTTTCGATACGCGAAAAATGCATGCTTGGGTTCATTATTACCCAAATCCTGGAGATCATGATGACATGCATTGTCACAATGAAGACCAAACCTTCATATGTTTTGAGGGGCAATGTACGATGCATTTTCCCGATGGGGGAAAAGCCGAACTCAATCCGGGAATGGCAGCTCTAATTCATGGAGGTTCCTTCTACAGGCTGGAGAACACCGGGCAAGGACCTATGATTTTGATGGGAAATCGATCTGGTCAACAAGACAATATCAAAATCATTGATTATGAAACCAGGAAAGACGTGAGACAGAAATATGGAGATGGAAAGGTCCACATCCATAATTCTGGTGCTGACCGAGTAGTGGGAGCAGGTTGATTTTGAGGGCAATCAGAAAAGGAACCCCGAGGCTCCTTTTCTACTCCTAAACACCGATCAAATTCCTATCACGGGCTGAAGAAACCGCGCGGTAAGACTGCTAAATCGTAATGGAGCGTTCGTTACAGCAAGGCAAATACAGTCTTCCCCCGGCACTGCGAAAGGTTTGTGTGTAACTGCCGAATCAACTGTCTGCACATCACCTCGCTGATACAACCCAAGCTGATCTTCAAAAGCCCCTTTGAGGACTAAGGTCATTTCCTCACCACCATGACCATGCTCAGGGACTGGTTTACCTGCCGGAATGCGCAAGAGCCTTGCCACTGAACCATCTTCATCGGAACAAATCACTAGCTGATGTGCAGATGGACCTAATCGACGCCATTTAAGCTTATCAATATCTCCGCCCGCGTATTCTCTGAGAGGATTCGGCAAACAAGTTTCTTCATTTGACGGAGACCCGTTTACTGAAACAGGCTGTTCATCTTCTTGGTCTAATCTATCCAAAATATTTTCAAGAACACCGCTCTCCAACTTTATCTCTTCAGAGACATCGAGAAGAGAGCCTGCAACAGCCTCAAGATGTGATATGGTTTGCCTACACTCAGGGCACACTGCCAAGTGGGTTGCGACTGCTATACTCCAGGATTCTCCGAGCGCTCCGCTTGAATAATCTAAAAGAGTCTCTTCATTGGGATGATGAATAATGCTCATCGGATATCTCCAATCTCCGATCTAATGTGTTTCATTGCCAGCCGGATCCTTGATTTGACGGTGCCGAGCGGTATTCCAAGTTTATCTGCGACTTCAACATGAGGAAGTTCTTCCATAAAGCTCAATTTTAAAACCTCCTGCTGCTCGGGAGATAAAGCATTAATGCACTCCTTCAGCCTAGAAGCTTCCTGATTTCGAACAATAACCTCCGTCGGCTGTGGCTCAGGCTCCGGAATGAAAGCCGGATCCTCATAATCAGGTTCTGGTCTGTGCCGCTTCCTTAGAAGATCGATGCGCTGGTTTCTTGCAATAGTATATAACCATGTACTTGCTGAAGCCTTTGTCGGATCAAATTGTTCCGCTTTTCTCCAAACACGAATAAAAGTCTCCTGAACAACTTCCTCTGCTAGTTCGGGGCCAACCCCATTTCGCATCGCGAATGACTTGATTTTCGGAGCAAAGGCCGCAAAAAGTTTTTTAAACGCATTTCGATCTCGAGACTCAGCAATCGAAACCAGGTAACTCTCCATAGACTCGGTATTCATTTTATCAGAGCTTCCCAATTTCTTGCGTCTTTTCCGGTTTTTTTTAACCGACCGTTCGTCGCAACCTTTGCTTATTGGCGCACGAGAAGCAAGCGCGAAACCACCGACATAGCTGAATCTATCTTGCTCAGTCGAAGTTTCAATATATGAGGATACGTTGTCCATTCTTGTGTTACGGTTTTACTGACTTTTTAGATCACTACAGCAAGGATCTTAATGGGTTTGAGCGAATTTAACTTAAGCCTAGATCGAGCCGATTTAATTTGTTAGGGGAATGAAATGAATGTCCCTGAGAATAGGATGAATGTTGCAGTCATCGGATCCGGTATAGCCGGACTCTCGACATCGTGGCTGCTAGGCAAAAAACATAAAGTCACCCTCTATGAAAAGGACAGCCGGCTCGGGGGGCATTCCAATACCGTTGAGGTCAGCTTTGGGGTAAAAAAAATTAATGTCGACACGGGTTTTATTGTTTTCAACAACCAGAATTACCCCAATCTTGTTGCTTTGTTTGACCATTTAGGTGTCGAAACAACCCCAAGTGATATGTCTTTTTCAGCCTCTCTCGGTGATGGTAGATTGGAATATTCCGGTACCAACCTCCGCGGTTTGTTTGGCCAACCATCCAACGCACTGAAATTATCTTTTTGGCAGATGCTCTTTGACCTAAATCGCTTCTACAAGTCAGCGCCTGCCGACTTAAAACGCGGTGAATTAAAGGACCTATCATTAGGAGACTACCTCTTAAAGAAGTCTTTTTCGGCCGCATTTATTGAAAATCACATCTTACCAATGGGAGCTGCTATATGGTCTACAACCTCCCAAGAAATGAAAAATTATCCTGTAGAATCCTTCGTAAGATTTTTCGAGAGCCACGGGCTTCTGCAAGTCACAAACCGGCCAGAGTGGCGCACCGTGAAAAATGGTAGTGCGCAGTACGTAAATAAATTGATTGAGGATTTTACTGGAACGATCCGAATGGTTGGCGTCAACGCAATCGAAAGAAGTGATAATTGCGTTATCGTGAGAGAAATGGGAGGGGATATAAAAAATTATGACCATGTTGTTATTGCTACACATGCTGACCAGGCACTGGCGCTTTTGAAAGATCCAGGGAAAGACGAATCCGCCATTCTTGGTGATTGGCAGTACACCAAAAATCGTGCCTTTCTTCATTCAGATCCCAGATTTATGCCGCGCCGCAAACATGTTTGGGCAAGCTGGAACTTCATTCAAAACATGAAAAATAATTCTGATACACCCCTTTGCGTAACGTACTGGATGAACTCCCTTCAATCCTTACCCGAAGATCGCCCTCTATTCGTGACGCTTAATCCTCAACAAGACCGAAATCCGGCTTATACCCATAGGATAATTGATTACGAACACCCTCTCTACGACAGGAAAGCTCTTGCATCTCAAAATAAACTGTGGTCGTTGCAAGGCATAAGGCGAACTTGGTTCTGTGGCAGCTATTTCGGATACGGTTTTCACGAGGATGGTCTCCAGTCAGGATTGCTGGTCGCGGAGAAACTGGGAGGCGTGAAAAGGCCCTGGGATGTTCCAGAGAAGAGCTCCAGGATCAGGGTGTTTTAGTTAGGCCAGTTTTTTTGGGGAGGACAATGAATTCTAGGTTTTATTTTGGTGAGGTAACACATAAACGCTTTAGGCCAAAAGCCCACCAACTTCGATATAGCGTCTTTGCTCTGTTGTTAGATATCGATGAATTAACCACCCTAGACTCGAATATTTTAAGTTTCGGATATAACCGGCGTCGTCCCATGTCGTTCTATGATAAAGACCACGGTCCCCTCGATGGATCGCCATTAAGACCCTGGGTTAGGGAACAACTTATTGAGGCTGGTATTACGGAAGAGTGTTGCAGGATTGCTCTTCTGTGCTACCCACGGCTTTTTGGTTATGTTTTTAATCCCCTTAGTATATTTTTTTGCTACGCTCGCGACGGATCATTGATCGCAACCCTCTATGAAGTCTGCAATACTTTCTCAGAACGTCACACATACTTGTTTCCGGTTAGTCAATGCGGTCAAAAAGTCATCCGGCAAGAATGTCCAAAATCACACTATGTATCTCCATTTATTGACATGACCGGCTCTTATCGTTTCAGTTTGTCTCCACCAAGCGATGATATCCGACTGGCAATCCGTTATGAAGACGCCGGCGCCTTAGTTCTGGCTGCTTCCTTTTTAGGGAGGGCCAAAAAAATTTCCAACTTGGCGACTGTTACCTTCTTGTTACGCACGCCCCTTCAGTCGTTAAAGGTTATTGCGGGAATCCATCTTGAG
>Ga0255772_10005295_pt1 | contig 11953 bp, 18 predicted proteins | sample 071ome_34_FD_179970 | JGI IMG/M metagenome (GOLD analysis project Ga0255772, IMG submission 179970) | Coastal salt marsh microbial communities from the Groves Creek Marsh, Skidaway Island, Georgia - 071411BT metaG (version 2) | ecosystem: Environmental > Aquatic > Marine > Intertidal zone >... | reverse complement strand
TCGCCTATGGATACATCATATTAACAATAGGAGATCAATATGACCAACAAAGTAAGAATGCTCCTTGACGTGGTAGAAGAAGTCAAGAGAGAAGCACCAGAAGACGTGCCAAACTGGACCAAAAGGTACGACGAAGCAAAAATCAATTTAAAGAACAAGTTAGAACAAGGATTCACACTGCCCATGGGTGTTGAAGCACATCCGTTGGAGGACTTCGCGTTCAACTACTCGGTACAGAGAGATGTGAGGTCGGGACACTGCATGAACATCATGAGGAAGTTCGATCCCAGGGTATGTACTCCAGTGTCAGCGGTCAGGAGATCAGACAGCAAGACACTGTACATATTTGATGGACAGCACAGGGCGGTCAGCCTTGCGTTGTTGGGATTTACAACAATTCCTGTGACAATCGTTGAAACTGACGAGCCGGCGTTTGACGCCATAGCATTCGAGATAGTCAACGACACAGGTATTTTAAGAGCTGGCACGGAAGAGATACACCGTGTGCTACTACACAGATACAAGATGGGAGAGACTGACCCAGAGGGCAGACCATGGAAGGCCAGACAGGTGCAGGACGCGTTCGACCTAGTGGGCATAGACCTGGAACCCAAGAGGGTCCGGAACTCCGCCAACAAGCGGGGACCTAACAAACACTACTTCTCACACTTCGACTACGCCTACAAGGGATTGACCATGGCGGGCAGGGACGGACTGATCAGTGCCCTACAGGCCATACTGGACACATTCCCCAACGAGGACGGAGGAGAGATCAACCAGGGCCTATTCATAGGCCTGATGAAACAGTACGAGCTATCGGCGGGCAGGCTACACAGGCTACCCAAAGATTGGATGCACTGCCTATTATCGGCGGCCAAGCAGGCCTGTGCCAGTGCCACACTGATACACACAGCCAGCAAGAGGCAGTGGCAACACGCCAACGGTACTGGTTGGGACGCACCGGTGGCCATGGCCCACGTGCTGAAGGAGATCTACGAGATCGAACAGCCTGAGGGTTTCGAGCCCAGTTTCATACAGCAGGTCAACGTTGGCATCAAGGATGGCAACATCTCGCCTGAATCCGAGGCTCAGACCGCGTTTAACAAGTACAAGCGATAATGGATCGGGAAGAAACATACAAGATGAGAGTCACCAAGTCAGGCAAGACCGAGACCTGGTGGCTCTGCCTACCATACAAAATGATATTGGAATCAGTACAGGAGCAGTACGACTGGGGAGCGGATGCTGTGGAACTGGAATGGATGCCAAACACAACAAGGGAGCAATTTCATGATAGACTACCAAAGCCTCACTAACATACCAGAGATAACGTTCAAGTCGAAGACCAAACCCGCACTGTCGGAACTGGCGGAGTACATAGACCACATGAAGCAGGACCTGTTCGATGAACGATGGAGCCAGGGCACCAAGAAGCACATCAAGACATCGCTCGTCTTGTATGTGAGATCCATGCAGAAGCAGTTGGCACCCATGGGCTATCACTATCGGGCGGACGGCATAGAGGGAAAGCAACACCTGGAACACGTGATTCCACAGAACAGGATCATCAACGCATACCTACAGGGATTGATCACGGCGGAGCAGGCACTACAGATGCCCTTGTGCATGATCAGTGATGCCGACAAGCACACCCTGGAGGGCGACTGGCAACAGTCAGGCAACTGGCAGTACCCGTTCCGTAGATACAAATCCGCTGGATACACACGGACCATTAGGAGTGTGGCGGGCAAGGAGATCAACATGGAGTCACACACTCTGGAGGATCACTTCCAGATGCTGGGGGTTGACCTTTAACCAGAAACATATATAATAGCACAAACGCCGGACGAATGCGTCGTTGTCATTTGTCAAATATCATTAGAGATCCTCTAGATCGATGATGTATTAAGCCTTAGGGTAGCACCGAGAGGCGACGCGACCATGAGTTCGTCCGGTGTTAAAATGAATTATGCCAAGCGAGAAGACAAAACAATTATTAGAAGGACTGGGCAAGATCACCGACTCGGCACCCAAGGTGCGTGAGACTGACAAGTTCCATTCCTACACCAACAGGTTCTACCCCAACTTCCTACACCAACTGCCCAAGAGCTACGACAAGGCCCGGAAGAAGAAGGACGAGGATGGCGAGGAGTACATCATGATAGATCGTGTGTATGGTGACCTTTGGAACACCGGTAGGCTACAACAGAAGGATGGCACAATTTATTCTGGTAAACTATACAGGAAGAGAAGACTGCTTACAAGGAAAGATCCCATAACTGGAGAAAAATCTAACTTCTACAGTGCCTGCACTAGCACAGCGGATGGCAGATGGTTTGATAATCAAGGGTTACCAATAGAGGTTCCTACACAACTAGAGCCAGAGAAGAAACCAGATCCCGAGGAATTGGAACTGATTGAGAACAGGAAGGCTGAGGCCGCCAAGACCAGAGAAGCGGCCATACTGGCAAACCTCAAATAAATATTTCCGTAGCGCCATTCGTGACGCGGGACACAGTCGGACGTTTTACATAAGAACACGCCCTTCCCTACGCAAGACAACTTGCTAACACAATCAAAAATTGTTATAATAGGTTATGGAAGAATTGATCGCAGTTTCACTAGGATTATTCGCTGGAACAGTCACAGGAATAGTGCCAGGCGCGGGAGTGACCGTGGCCATGGTTATCGCCACACCCATGTTGATGGGATTCGATGTCACACAACTCTTACTGTTCTACATGGCGTTGGCCAGCATGGTACAGTTCACCGGCACTATACCTGCCGTGTTCTTGGGAGTGCCAGGGGAGACCAACAGCCTGCCCGCTGTGATAGAGGGAACCAAATTCAACAGACGCATGATGTCACAACTGGCCGTGGGTGTCAGTGCTGTGGGCAGTGTCTTGGGCAGTGTGATTGCCGTGGCATTGACTTTCCTCTTGCTCTCTTTTCTCATAGGTCATGTTTCAGTTTTCTTCAGCAACAATACCAAATTCTATCTTTACATATTTGTCATAGTGTTCTGTGTGCTGGTATACAACCGAGGAAATGTATTAATTAATATCACTCTCTGTCTTACAGGGTATGCCCTCAGTCTGCCGGGGGAGAGTGATATCAGTTCCAACATTAGGTACACACTGAACATAGATGATCTCGAGTTTGGAGTACCACTCATGCCAGTGTTGATAGGATTCCTGATAGTTCCAACATTATACAAGATCTACAATGACCACCAGCGAGTAAAACAATTCAAGGGTAACGATGTGGCCTTTAAAAAAGTCTTAGTGTATTTCATGAGGTGCCTGCCAAGTTCCATTAGGGGCAGTGTGATCGGATACCTGTGTGGTTTCGTGCCAGGGGTCAACACCATACTGGCAACCAACACCAGTTACAGCGTGGAAAAGAGGCTCAATCCTAACAGTCCGGGCCGACAACTGGTGGCCAGTGAGACCGCAAACAACTCCGGACAGTTCGCCAGCATGTTGCCACTGTTGCTGATCGGCATACCCATAACCGGGTCAGAGGTGATACTGTTCAGCCTGTTAGTGGATGCTGGGTGGTCACCGTTCCAGTTCAACAACGTGGCCAACAACGCTGACATGATATTCCGAGACATAGTGCCATGGTTCGTGTTCGCGAACCTCGTGGGACTGTTGGTGGCATGGCCATTCGCCAGACAGATACTCCGATTGTTTACTGCCTCGAAGAAATATGTTATAATATCGCTGGCGATTTTCATGATGGGTCTCAATACCTATCTAGGAATCCAGGACTACAGGACAGTGTTGTACACCGTTTGCTTGATCGTGTTTGGGTGTGTGGGACTCTTGATAAGGAAACACGAACCAATACCCTTGATATTCATGTTCATACTGGGCAATGACATCGAGGCTGTCTTCTTCAGGCAGTGGTTAATTTAAGGAGAGAAAAATGAAGAAACTAATGACGGTGTTGCTTTCGGTGTTGTTTATGTCAACAGCACACGCAGAGACCAAGCAACAGATAACCATAATAAACAACGGCAAGGCGGGAGGATCATACAACGCAAGGACACAGATGTACCGTGACGGACTCGTGGACGCGGGCTATGATGTCAACTATGAGGACGTGGGCAAGATATCACAGGCCGTTAAGATGTTCAAAGAGACCGACAAACCAACTGTGATGGTCTACTCCAACAACCAAGTATACAAACAAGACCTTTTCCACACAGAGCAGAACTTCATATTGTTAGAGTACCAACAGCCACTCTACATATGCCAGACCAACCGGTCAAAGTCCAAATCGTCTGGCTTCACGGTGGCACATGGCAAGGGATATGACACGAAACTGCTCAACAAAGTTCTGGGCGACGACATCGTGCTGGTGCCCTACAAGAACAGCAGTGCCATGCTCAAAGGCATACTGGGTGGAGACGTGGACATGATGGTGAACAACCAAGGCAAGAGTTTCAAGTACATGGAATCCGGAAAGGGCACGTGTGAACCATCCAACCTCTTACCCATAATGCAGGCCACTGTCATAGGAAGTAACATAGATGTGAAGCAGATAAGAGAAGTCATGTTTGAGATAACAATGGACATTCCATTCCTGGAATACCATAATTCAAGGCAACTCAACAGACCGTCCAACACCTGGGAGAACGAATTAGCGATAGTGAAAGATCACGAGAAACAATGGCAAAACTAGATCTCAAGACCAACACAATCAGTGAATTCCATGATGACCTCATGACCTATTATGATCTGTGTAAGGTAAAGCAAGAGCAACACGAAGGAGAATGGGCCACTGCCACTCACCATGTGCCCGTACCGGAGTTCGTGATACCACAGGAGATCATCGAGGACAGGACCATACTGCGAGACAGGGAATGGGGCACGAAGATCAAGTGGAGGGATCACATGTTGTCCAAGGGCTACAACAAGGAGAACACCAAGATGTATTACGTAGATCACGATAACTTAGAACCCGCCCTCATTGATGTATTACACACCCTGCCCATAGACAAACCTGTGTTCAGCATGAACATTCAACCGCCGGGGTCTGTGGTCCCAGCACACGAGGACACCTGGAGGATATGGTATGACAAGTTCCCTGGGGAGGCCGAAAGGCATACATTCGAGGACACCGTGTTCTACATTGTGTTCATATCACCACAGGAGATCGGACACACCTTTTCTGCCGGCACCACCAACATCAAGTGGGGACCTGGTGATGTGATAGAGATGCCGTACTACTGTAAGCACGCCACTTCAAATGCAGGTTTTACAAATAAGATAGCAGTACAGTGCCTAGGGTTGAAGAAATGAACTGGCATCTAGAGTGTAATGGCAAGTTTTTCATAAACAAGTTGGAGGCCATACACGAGAGTCGCACCTCCGGTAATCCTATATTCTTCCGTACCCCTGATTCGTACAAAACCTTTGACTTCCATGTGGAACCCACTCTAACATTTGAACAGTTGTGTAAGCAACAAGCACAACACCTACGTGACAACAATGAAGAAGTTTTTTTATTTTACAGCGGAGGGTGTGATAGCCATTACATCCTACAAACCTTTATAGACAATGACATCAAGATAGACAAGACCATAATGGTCAAGAGCGGATACAGGTCCGCTGATTTTGAAATAGAGGACTATGCCCTTCCTTTCATACGGAAACTGGGAATACCCTATGAAGTGCGTTCACCCGATCAGCAATATTACGAGGATTATTACCTACGTGATGATCTGATATCTCGAACGCAAAATGAATTCTGGCATCATTTCAGGCTGAACAATCATTTCGAAAATGTTGAAAAAACACCAAAAAGCAGGGTGAACATCTTTGGTAAAGAAAAACCAAAATTAGTATTCACGCAAGACAATTGGTATACCTATTTCCTTGATGTGGAAGTGACCCACCAACTCAATCAAACCAATTTTTACATAGACAATCCGGTACTGTACGCGAAACAGTGCCACATGCTCAAGCAAGAAATAGAGAAACACAGATCTCCAGACGAGTACAATCACATCACTCATTACAACGAGAATCAAGATTTTTGGAACAAGAGCATTGGTCGATACAACGATGAAGTGTTCCCACTCAAGTTCTTGAACGAAAACGGTTGCTACAGCAACAAAGACCAATTGGCAATACAATCGGCCGAACCCAGACTGGTCACCGCATGGAAAAAACGAAACGGTCGTATCGTAAAACAATTTGGAACACAATGGTTCAATCAAGGAGAACCTAGTTTAGGATCAATCGGTGTGTTCAGTGAATTCTACTGTCTTACCAGGAAAGATATTAAAACTGTGGACGAACTGTATCCTAACGGCTTTAAAATCCAATAAAATAGCGACTTTTCCGCCGGTTGACGGAAATACCATTACCATGTACAATAGTGGTAACAAAGGAGAAAGAAACATGTACAAATGTTCAGTAAAAGCACAACTGGTTATGGATCAGGTAAGATCTAGATGCCAGGAAGACACACAGACAAACAACAAGTGGAGAGGTAGATCAGGCAACTACATGTACATCATGGGCAGAGAGAACGCGGATGGTAAGGCAACAGGCGTTGTCCACAAGATCGCAGAAGACGGATCACACAAACTATGTGGTTCATTCAAGATCATGAGTGATGGTATCATAACTAGGTTCACAGGACTTTCGAAAGCGGACTGGAACAATGCTATGAGATCAGCGGAGGCCGAGTACAAAAGTAAGTACGAGACTGCCACCACGGAAACGCCAGCGACAGAGCAGAAGGTTGCGGTATAGATTGATTGATGCGGTCCAAGTAAGCGGGCTCGAGTACCCCATAGTGCCGACGAGGCCAATGCAGGAAAATCTCGGCCCCACCGCGTCATAACAGTATCATACGATATGTTGAAACACACACAGAGCACGATCAAGGTGATAACCTACACGGCGCTGGCCGTGACAGCGGTGCTGTCGGTGGCGTTCCTGGCAGGGACGTTCCACCCCAACTCATGGACCGTGGACAAGATCGAGGATCGTTTCCATGAACAGGAACTGGAGCAGGTGTACTACCTAGGACTACAGGAGCCCGAGTTCGAGTACAAGGACAAGCAGTCGTTCATCGAGGCCACAGGCCGATGCGTGGAGTACATCAACTACACCACTGACAAGATGAGCCGTGTGCCAACCAGTATAATAATAGCCATGGCGGGCATAGAGTCAGGATGGGGCACGTCACGTTTCGCCACGGAGGGCAACGCCTTGTTCGGTGTGAGGACCTGGGACGACAACACCCCACAGATGAAACCCTTGGAACTGCCTGACGCGGATTTCGGAGTCAAGAAGTATCGCAACAAGTGTGATTCGGTCAGGGACATGATCCGGATCCTCAACACGCACCCGGCATATGAACTGTTCCGTGAGAGGAAGGAACAGCAGATCGACGATGGAAAATGGAATTACCGAGAGCTCCTGGAGGGCATGACTGCCTGGAGCACCAACCCCGACTACGGTGCCATAATACTCAGCGCCATAGTTGACAATCAACTGCCTTAAATATATAATAACCTAACATGGGATTCATACAACTCAAACTGGCGAAGCGGATGAAGAAGAAGGCTGAGAACTCCAAACGTAACCGTGAGGCACAGGCCAACCACGAGGAGTGGCTACAGAGCCAGGGACTAGACACCCACACACTCAAACAGAAGACAAAGAATTTCAAGGGATATGACATACCCGACTACAAGCCGGATCCCACACACCCCAAACCATCTGACCGGATACCGGTGGGCACGGGCAAGAAGGAAGAGATGCGATACTCCGGAGAACGTAAGTTGTTGGGCATCGGCATGATGCATAAAAGCAATCTTGTTCCCATATGGGACGAGGATGGAGCCAAAGAAATATCCACAATGCGTAGGAACTAGATTAAGTAGTCGATGCTATGAACATCAGACTCAACTCTAAAAATCAAAAATTTTCATGTGAAGTCTACTGCAATGGTGATCGACACTCAACTCATGCCGTGTCGCTGGAACATTCTTTTTCCATAAACTCTTTGCCAGCAGAATTTAAAATCTATATCACTCCGTATAAGGTGCAACCATATGTAAGAATAGATAGTTTTCTAGTAAACTATGGGTTGGCCGAAATTACTCCATGGGATCACATGTTGGAATTTACTGTACACCCTGATTGGCAGGACAGGTATTTCAAAAACATAATAAAGGCCAAACAGGAATACCTATCAAACTCCGGCCAATCTGTCCCAGAGAACATGGACAAATATGTTGGCATCAACAACCTGCACCCGGAGATGCTTAAGAAGATAGAAGATATAATTTCATGAAATCGGTGCTCATGACCAGCATACCCAAGTATGATCTCTCGGCTCCCCCGGCCGCAATAGGAGTCCTTCAAGGAGTGGCAAAAGATAATGGCCTCAAAACCGAAGTTTTTGATTTCAATCTATTCCTGCATAGAAATCTTTCCAAAAAAGAATGGATTGAACTGGACAACTGGTGCATGTTCATACAACACAAGATATCAAGATCGCTCGAACAAAAGATAGTTAAATTATGGGAACAAGAGATATCTCGTATATTGCCCGCAGGATGTGAATATCTTTTAATCTCCGTCTTCTCATACTGGAGCCTGTATGTAGCGAGGCTTTTAATCGAACACGAGCACAAAAAAGTGAGACCTTACAAATTAATAGTTGGCGGCAACGGAGTTGTAAGTAAATTTCCAGATACCGATCAGTACTTCACAGAGTGGAATAAGGAAAACAAATACATAGAGTACCTTATTACCGGTGATGGCGAAAAACCTCTTGCTGAGATTTTCTCACACGGTAAGGTTTCTTATGATAATCACAAACTCGATTCTTTTCCTTATCCTTCATATAGTGGATATAACCTCGCAGATTATGATGAGGAGAAACTTTACATCACTGGTTCTAGGGGTTGTGTGAGAAAATGTACGTTCTGTGACATCTATAACATTTGGCCTAAATTTAGATATAGGAGTGCTCAATCAATAGTGGACGAAATGAAATCTCACTATGAGAGGCACGGAGTAACAAGATTTGATTTTACTGATTCATTGATTAACGGCAGTGTATCTAATTTCTATAAATTCAACGTACTACTGGCTGAAGCAAAAGAAAAAGATAAGAATCTTAAGGACATCGTTTATCTAGGGCAGGCCATCTGTAGACCCAGGAATCAAATGCCAGAGTCCCACTACGAGGCTATGCACTACGCAGGTTGCAGGCAACTGACCATAGGGATAGAATCATTTTCAAACAGTGTTAGAGATCACATGAAAAAGAAATTCTCGGATAAAGACATAGAATATCATCTCGAACAATGTGGATATTGGAATATTCCAAACGTATTTCTTATGATCACAGGATATCCAACAGAGACCTTGGACGATCATCACAAGAATCTATCTGACTTGGAAAAGTACAAGATGTATGCAAGGACGGGCATCATAGAATTGATTAGGTGGGGGACTACCATGCACCTCATACCAGACACCCCAATCACAAGTCCAGAGAGTGTGAGAAAACTAGGGCTCCGGGGCAAAGACAACAACATGATAGGTTTTGATCCACAATCCCAGTATAACTGGCACAGCGATGCCAATCCTGACCTGACACTGCGAGAACGAATAAGAAGACGTTTAGAACTACACAGGAAATCAGTGGAGTGTGGATACCCACAGCCTCGTGTGAAAGATGAATTAACGACAATCTTTGAAATGGCAAAATTATTACAGGATTAGAAATGGCAAGGATCGGCAGACGACAGACATTAAACTGGATCAAGCAAGATTACCGCAAGAATCCCCTGCGATTCTGTTGTGAGGTGGTGGGCATGATATCGAATTTGATAGCATCGATCATACTGATGATATATTCACCAAACCCACCCATGTTCTGGGCCTACATATTCTTCATCCTGGCTTCCATACTGTTACTCGGAGCCGCCTACTCCCGGAGGAGTTTTGGCTTCACAGTCATGTATCTCATCTATATTGGTATAGATGGTGTGGGATTCCTCAAAACTCTCATATAAAAGTCAATAAAATCAACACTTCTAGCAAGATCAACTCCAGTTGACTGATCTGGAAAATATGTTATAATTGTTGTATGATTAGACTAATAATACTTTTCGCAATCTTCCTAGCGGTGTACCCGATGATAGGTGATGGTTGGGCACAGTTCAGCGCAGACATAAATCTGACTGCTGTCACAGACTTCATATCAGAGATGATGGCGAAATTCAACAGAGAAGGATAATATGACTAACATTAAAAGAATGTTCCTAGTGATCATCGCGGGCTTGATGGTGGCACAGTGTTCTACGTATTCGATGAAGTCGGACATGAGCAAGAACGGTGTGATCAACAAGACACCTAAATGGTACGTGAAGTATCCACACACAACCAAGAAGTTCTATCAAGAGGCGGCATCGGCTGTTTCTCCGGACTTGGAGTTGGCTGTGAAGAAGGCGACTTTACTTGCAAAGGCCAAACTGGCTGACAGGATCAATGGTGAGATGAATAACAGAAGCACCATCAACAAGAACGAGGCTGGTACAAACGAGTCAATGACGGTGACTGCACAATCGCAGGACATCGTGGTGAACGTGATAAATGACACACTGGTGACGCACTACGAAGTGGACAAGCAACTGATCTACACGACTAAAAATAAATCTTACAGGGTTTACGTGATGGTCAAGATCGGCAAGGACCACGTGGCCAACATCGTGTCTGAGATCAAGCAGATGAAACTGGCTAAGACTATCGATACCACTGACATCGATGCGGCCGCGGACAAAGTACTGAAGAACTAGGGCGATATGAGATTAATTATAAAATTGATCGCCCTGGCTCTCATAATCTTCGCCGCCAAGTTGTTTTGGATAGGCAAGGCCGAGGCCGGAGGACCATGGAGCAATCAGTATTGTGATGTGGAGACCACGCAGATAAGGGTAGTGGACACAGACGGCAACATCCTCGAAAGTAAAGTAGAGGAGAAGGTTGTGTGCAACGACGGAGCCGCTGACTTCTTGGAGGACATGGGCATAGCGGAGTCCTGTGAGATGTACACCTGGGACATGCCGGTGGGCGAGGTACTGATGACACAGAGGCAGATAGCCTGTAAAAAAATGGATGAGACTGGATATGAGATTGTTCAAGGTTATCATAGTATTGAGTAGTATCCTTTGGGGTACCGCCCTGGCAGGTTCAAACACGCCGGGAGACACCAAAGGTACGATTGGCGACATGCCAGAACCCACATGGTTGGGCAACGATGTCAAGTACAGCATGACCGCGTACCTGTTCAGACAGACCCAATTCATGAGATTCAGACTCAACAAGACAGAGAAGAAACTGCACGAATCGGCGGTGTTCTTCGCCCTCACAAACGCGGAGAATGGCAAGATTGTGAGTTGGTATAGCAAGGAGCGTCTGGCCAACGGAAAGGTGCGTGTGATACACTCATACCCAATAAGTGGTGGCTATTGCCGTACGTACCAAGCATATATCAAATTGAACGGCAAAGAACGCCACATGACTAACAATGCTTGCCGAAGGATAACCGGTGTATCCTGGTCATTTTATAAATAATCAGCATAAATAAGTACACTAACAAAGGAATTTAAAAGATGGCAACAGTATTACCCATAGCGAATAAAGTTGTAACAGCACAACCACAAGGTGCCTACTACACAGTATCAATCGATTGCACAGGTTTCATAGACACTGAGACCAACAACGGTGGAAGGATATCACCGTGTGTTGCCGAGGACTTCGCCACACAACCAACCACACTGGCACAATCTAGACTGGTTTCAAGGGGTGTGCTGAGATTCAAGAAGATGTTGGACATCCTACAGGTGAGATCAAACCTTAACCTGGTGAACATTGTCACAACTTATGGTTCAGATGCGGGCGACACTGCG
>Ga0255772_10005287_pt1 | contig 11966 bp, 10 predicted proteins | sample 071ome_34_FD_179970 | JGI IMG/M metagenome (GOLD analysis project Ga0255772, IMG submission 179970) | Coastal salt marsh microbial communities from the Groves Creek Marsh, Skidaway Island, Georgia - 071411BT metaG (version 2) | ecosystem: Environmental > Aquatic > Marine > Intertidal zone >... | reverse complement strand
GATAGATAAGGTGATACCGACACTTCGTCCAGTTAATTCACCGTTCTCAGAAAGTATTGATTCTGACAGCGTGATACGTATTTCCTGGGACACATGAGTACTGATGAAAACGAATAGCGGTATCGTCCGAGAAAATATACTTGGCGTCGATCACCTGTATTTGTCTACATGCATATCGATTCTCATCGTAAGTCAGTAAATCTAGGACTTCTGTCGATTTTTGGTCACATCAGCTCGCATTTAGCACTTTGAAGCATTTTGATACAGCTGCGATTCTATTTTCAACCATCATTTTCTTAAAAATATGCTCCAAATGCTTGTTTACGGTTCGGGCACTCATGGATAGTATGTCGGCTATTTCGTGGTTTGTTTTTCCTTGGGTTAGCCAAACTAAAACTTCAGATTCGCGCTCTGTCAACCCAAACGCTTCTTTGAGACTCGATTGAATGACGTTGACATCACTATTTATGAATTTACATATGATCTCGTCATCACCAAGGAGAGAGACGATCGACAGTGAAAGGCTTGAGCTCAATTTTTTTAGGATTACGGGAAGATCTGCTCTCGGTTGAGAGTCACGCCATTCTCTTACTAGATTAGCAAACTCGCCATCTCTCAGAATTTGAGAGTTGTCTGCATCATTTAAAAGCGACTTGGCTCCAGCGGATAGCATATTGATCTTGCCAGATAAATCAGATATGAAGGCGTTCTTCCCAACCTCATTCAATACATTGACTGACCGTTTGATTTGTTTTGATTGCATGAGATGTAGTTCGACGCGAGCAATTACCTCGTCAATCTTGACTGGCTTGGTGACATAGTCAACTCCACCTAGTTGTAGCCCCTTCACGATATTGGCACTATCTGATAGGCCGGTCATAAAGATAATTGGTATATTCGAAAGTGTGTCGCTTTGCTTGAGTCTGACGCATGTATCAAAGCCGTCCAAGTGCGGCATCAACGCATCGAGTAGTATGAGATCCGGAGTGATGCTGTCGGCAATTGAGATGGCTTGTAGCCCATCCATTGCTACAAACACGCTATATCCCGCCTTCGTCAGTGCCTCGTTGAGAATACTCAGCATGTCCGCTGAGTCATCAACAATCAGAATTGTTCCTCTTGATTCTTGCATCATCTTGAAAGCGCTTCTTTCGCAATCGCTCCGATACTCGAAAGCCGGAAGTGCAACAAATGATTTTTAATTAAACGCACGTACAAGTCGGGCTGTGCGTCCTCAACGATTAGAAGAATTTCGTTTAATCCTCGCACATATCCAAGTTCTGCGTAGTTGATGATTTGTACTAACTGTTCTGGCTTAAGTAATGCTCGGAGACGTAACAAGTCCTGATCGTAATCGAGGTTAGCGGATTTTGATAAGTCACTTGAGGCCGTTGCGACGCGTGTTTGAAGCTCTATTTTCAGTGCATTGGCGATAGTTACTAGTAGCGCGTTTGTGTTGATCGGTTTTGTAAGATAACCGTCAACTTCAGTGAGCCCACTCTCTCGGTCGCTCTCATCACTTTTGATCTCTGTTGCATCAGCGGATATCATAATTATTGGCGCAAGAACCTGCGAGGATCGGAGAAGCTTGACTAATTGCCAACCGTCTAAATTCGGCATTGATATATCAAGTAAGAATAAATCGATCTTCTCAGCTTTCGCGATTTCAAGACATTTTTGTGCGTCATTGGCAACAAAGACTGAAAAGCCAGATCTCTCAAGAGTCTCTTGTATGAGCGTGCTGTGCTCAACATTGTCGTCGGTTGTGCAGATGTTAATGGGGCTGCCCGTATATATCAGATCCGCCGCGCGCTCTGTGTCCCCTTCAGCGGGCGTGTGAACACTCGGTAGTAAAATTGTCAACTTAAACGTTGTTCCAATTCCTTTAGTGCTTTCCACTGTTAATTCACCACCCATGTATTCGGTTAGGAACTTGGTAATTGTGAGCCCTAATCCGGTTCCACCTGAGGTGTTGCTCGAACCCAATCTGGTGAAGGGTTCAAAGATCCGCTCAAGATCTTGTGGATCTATTCCGATACCTGTATCTATTACGCTGAACGAAGCAACGCTCCCGGTATAGTCGATTGCTAGTTTTACACGGCCGTGACTCGTATACTTGATGGCGTTAGATAGTAGGTTGATCAGAATTTGTTTGAGGTGTTTTTGATCAGCAATAAAAAACTTTGGAAGCTTTCGTTTTTCCGTAAAGTGAAAAGAAATGTTTTTTGCCTCCGCTTTCTGACTAAACATTTGTATAATTTGAGAGAGCATTTCTTCACTCGATACGGTGTCGCGCTGCAAATTCATCCGCCGTGCTTCAATGCGAGAAATGTCTAGCAAACCTTCGATTAGACTTTCTAGGTGTTCGCTGTTTCGTCGTATTAACTCAATCTTAGATCTAACTGCTTCCGGCAATTCAGAATTTCTTTCTATCAGCTCCGAATAGCCCATTATTGAAGTTAGTGGACTTCTTAACTCATGACTTATTCCAGTTAGATATCGACTTTTTGCCACGTTCGCTGATTCGGCAATCTCTTTCGCTCTTTGTAGTTCTGCATCCGTCTCGGCATGCGCATCGACCTCTGTTTTTAGCAGACTGGTTTGGTTCTGTGATTCCTCTAAGGCTAGTCTTCGACTTTCAGTCGCCAGAACGTAGAGCCAGACAAATACGCCGACTATGATTAACAACGCCATGTTCGCATCAATGAAGATTTCGTTGAATGTTTCCATCATGAGCGGATGCTCGGCGCCGGCGGCAGTGAAAATAAGGTGCAGTATTACTGCGATGATTCCTGAGAGTCCGGTGAGAATAATGAAAAACCTACCGAGTGGTGAAAGTGCGTAACTCGTTATTTTCTCTAATGCAAAGTTGAAGCGCGACTCTGATTTTGTTTGGCTCAATTTTAATTTTGGTTTACAAATATCGTCGCATCGGCTCTCAAGTGCGCAGCATAACGAGCAAATCGTCCCTCCATAGGCTGGACAATCGGCTGTATCCGCATGCTCGAAGGAGTTCTCGCAAACTACGCATTTTTTAATGGTTTTGTTTGCCAAATCAGATTGTCTGGCAACGTAGTATTTTCCTCGCGTGAGCTTTGCAAGAAGTGGGCAAAGAATGAGCGTTGTGGCAAATGAAATATACGGCGCAAGTGCTTCTGGAAGTGTGCCAAACGTTCCAATGTGGCATAGGATGCCCGTGGTCGACGCAATTAACATGCTCCCTATCCCAACCGGGTTAATCGCATAGAGATAAGCGCGTTTGAACTCGATGTGTTTCGGACTTAAACCAAGAGGCTTGTTAATGGCAAGGTCAGCGAAAATTGTCCCAACCCAGGCGATAGCAACCGTTGAGTAAATGGTTAATGTGTTTTCTAGCGCCTCATAGACGCCAATTTGCATTAGTAATAGAGCTATTACGATATTGAAGACCAGCCAAACGACGCGTCCGGGATGGTTGTGAGTCAATCGTGAAAAAAAGTTGGACCAAGCTATTGATCCTGCATACGCGTTTGTCACATTTATTTTTATCTGACATAGGATCACGAAAAAACCTGCTATGACGAGCGCGGATTGTGGTGAGGAAGAAATGTAGGTAAAGGCAATCCGATACATTTCTATGGGATCACTTGCATCCACTTGGCTGATCCCGTGATTTATCGTCAGTACCGCCAGAAAAGAGCCAATCAAGATTTTTAGCGCGCCAATTACTATCCACCCAGGTCCGCCAACTAAAAGCGCGGTCAACCAACGCTTCGTTTTTTTTTGCTCTGGTTTTGGGAGAAAGCGAACGAAATCTACTTGTTCGCCTATCTGAGCGATAAGTGAGAAGAGGATGGCAGATGCAGCACCGAAATGTAGGATGTTGAACTTTTCGCTTCCCTCAACTTTGTTGGCCTCGAAGGAAACCCAGTCATTCACTGAATTAACGTCGTACGAGATTATCACCCAGATAGGGAGGATTTGAAGCGTGAGCCAGACCGGCAGCGTCCAAGTTTGTAAACGACTAATCCATGTGATTCCATAGGTGGCAAGTGGAATAATGACAATCGCACTGAGCAGATATGCGAGGGATGTATTGAGACCAAAAAGTAGTTCCAGAGCTGAGGCCATGATCGCTGCCTCAATCGCGAAAAATATAAATGTGAACGACGCGTATATCAGCGAGGTAATGGTCGATCCAATATATCCAAAGCCGGCCCCGCGACTCAGCAAATCAATGTCTAGACCATATTTCGCGGCATAATAACTGATCGGTGTTGAGGTCACAAACAAAATAAGACCAACAAGACACAGAGCTATCAGTAAGTTATAAAACCCATAGGATAGAGTGATAGTCGCACCTATGGCTTCCAGAGCTAGAAATGAAATCGCGCCTAGCGCCGTATTAGCAACAGTTAGATTCGACCATTTTCTTCCATTAACCGCGGTGAATCGGAGCGCGTAATCTTCGAGTGTTTGGTCGGCAACCCATCGATTGTAGTCACGTCTTTCTTTTAGGATAAGACGCGTATTCAATGATTTGCTATCTCTCATGCGGGCGCTTTAATTTAGTTCTCCAACTTCTGACCTCCATTATTATCCAAAACAACGTATTCGTCGCTACGCAGAATGACGTACACGGGGTTCGTTGACCACTCATTTAATTTCGTTTTCGTCCAAACAATAATCACTTTGCATTTTCATCAATAGAAAAGAAAGGTGGTTGGTATGTCGGATCGAAAGACACGATCGTTCGAAATCCTTCGAAGAAAGCTACTCGTGGCTTCACTACTGGTCCCAACGGTTACGTTGGCCCCGAGTCTTACTTGGGCAGCGCCCAAAACAGCGGACATCAATTCAACTGGCTTGGCGGTCACAGATAAAACCGTGACAGTTGGAATACTGCATTCAGTAACCGGCACAATGGCGATTAGCGAGACGGGCTCAGTGCAGGCAGAAAAATTGGCAATCGAGCAAATTAACGCCGCGGGCGGAGTCCTCGGGCGAAAGATAGAGTTCATCCAGGAGGATGGAGCAAGTGATTGGCCGACCTTTGCCGAGAAGTCGAAAAAGCTCCTTGTTAACGATAAGGTTGCGGCGGTTTTTGGGTGTTGGACCTCTGCGTCTCGAAAGGCAGTTCTTCCAGTTTTTGAACAATACAACGGGATGCTTTATTACCCCACGTTTTATGAGGGGTTAGAGCAATCGCCTAACGTGATTTATACAGGTCAGGAGGCTACGCAGCAGATCATTGCCGGCATCGACTGGGTTGTGAAGAACAAAGGTGCCAAGAAGTTTTTCTTGCTTGGGTCCGACTACATTTGGCCAAGGACCTCAAACAAGATCGCAAGAAAACACATTGAAAAACTTGGGTTGAAGGTTGTTGGTGAGGAGTATTACCCACTCGGGCACACGCAATTCAACTCGGTAATTAACAAGATCAAACTGAAAAAGCCAGACGTTCTCTACGCAATTGTTGTTGGTGGATCAAATGTGGCTTTTTACAAACAGTTGAAGGCCGCTGGAATCGATATGACAAAGGAAGCGCCGACGGTTCTGACCATTTCGGTTACTGAAGATGAGATTCGCGGAATTGGAGGGGAGAACATTGAAGGTGCTTATGCCGCAATGAAATACTTCCAGAGCCTTACTAACAGCAACAACCAGGAATTCGTCAAGGCCTTTAAGGCTCGCTGGGGAGACGATATCGTGATCGGTGACGTTACTCAGGCTGCTTACCTTGGTCCTTGGCTATGGAAGGCTGCAGTCGAAAAAGCCGGTTCGTTTGACATCGATAAGGTCAGAGCAGCTTCCCCTGGTATTGAGTTGATGACTGCTCCCGAAGGTTACGTACGCATCCACGAAAACCATCACTTGTGGTCCAAAACGAGAATCGGAAAGGCAAAGCGAGACGGCCAGTACGAAATCATCTACGAAACTGATGATTTGATCGAGCCAGATCCTTTTCCTGCTGGATATCAGTAATTGTTTGGGTGCACTTGACTCGGAGCAGTTGAGTGCACTCAGTTTCTCAAGATTCTGACAATGAAACTTAAGACAGGGAAGAGACATGTTCGCTGACTATTCAATGGTTGAACTAACTTCGATTTTCGCGATGCAGGGGTTTGCGGGATTGATTTTATTCTCCGTGTTTGTACTTATGGCTCTCGGTTTGGCAATTATCTTCGGCCAAATGGGGGTAATTAACATGGCTCACGGAGAGTTCATGATTCTCGGGGCCTACGTGACGTACCTGACGTCAAGCGTCTTTTCCACTTACTTGCCCGAATATTTCGGCTCGTACTTTTTCTTAGCGATGGCTCTAGCGTTTTGTGCAAGTGCCGGTTTGGGGGCGTTAGTCGAGTGGGGAATGATACGTCACTTGTACAGACGTCCGCTCGATACGCTTTTGGCGACTTGGGGTTTGAGCCTTATTTTGCAACAGATTTATCGATCAGTTTTTGGTGCGCGTGAGGTGGGTGTCGAGCTACCAGAGTGGTCAATGGGTTCAATTGCGCTAACCGACATGATTGAGGTCCCGATAAACGGGATTTTCGTAATGTGTTTGACGATCGCTATTACGTTTTGTGTGTATCTCATGATGCAGCGCTCGAGTCTCGGAAAGCAGATAAGGGCAGTTGTGCAAAACCGACCAATGGCTGGTGCGGTCGGGATTAATACCGAAAAAGTTGACCGGCATACGTTTGCTATCGGATGCGGTATAGCAGGAATAGCTGGGTCTGCGTTCACGATGATTGGCTCAACGGGGCCAACCGCTGGACAGCTATACATCGTCGATACATTTCTCGTCGTTGTTTTTGGAGGTGCTGCCAGTTTGCTGGGAACAATTGCCTCGGCATTCACGATTTCTCAGGCTCAATCCACGATGGAATTTTTCCTAAGCGGATCGATGGCGAAGGTGCTGACGCTACTTGTCGTCGTGGGGATCTTGATGATTCGTCCCCAAGGGTTGTTCACCATCAAAGTCCGTAAATAAGTCAACCAAAGGTTATCCATGTCGCTCATAAATTTACGCTCAATCTATTCAAGGGAAACGATCATCGGATTTTCGGTTCTTGCCGCTTTGGTTTTCGTTTTGATGCCATTGGTATTCGATATTTTTAGGCTTAATCTAATAGGCAAATATCTTACTTACGCTTTTGTCGCAATTGGTATCGCTTTAACCTGGGGCTACGGTGGGATCTTGAGCCTAGGTCAGGGTGTTTTCTTTGGTTTGGGTGGCTACTGCCTCGCGATGTTTTTGAAACTCGAGGCATCGACTCCAGAGGCCACAAAAATTCAGTCAACCCCCGGCATACCTGATTTCATGGACTGGAACCAACTTACCGAGTTGCCTTGGTTTTGGGAGCCGTTTAATCACATGGGATTTAGCTTGATCGCGGTTGTCGCGATCCCAGTTCTGTTCGCTTACGTTATTGCTGCTGCGATGTTCAAGCGTCGCGTTGGTGGTGTTTACTTTGCCATCATCACGCAGGCAGTTGCGGCGATTTTAACGATATTGATTATCGGTCAACAGGGTTATACGGGTGGTGTTAACGGAATCACAGACCTAAGAACTTTTGGAGGCTGGGACATCCGAACGGATTCGGCGAAATATATTTTGTATTTTGTCAATGGAATCTTATTGTTTGTATGTCTTTTTATCGCCCAATTTGTTATCAAAAGTAAGCTCGGCCGGATATTAGTTGCCATCCGAGAGCGCGAAGAAAGAGTCAGATTCTCAGGCTATAGCGTCTCCGAATTCAAAATATTTATCTTTTGCCTGGCCGCCGCATTCTCGGCGATCGGTGGCGCAATGTTCACGTTGCAAGTTGGTTTTATGTCCCCCTCTTTCGTGGGGATAGTTCCATCGATAGAAATGGTTATTTTTGCGGCAGTCGGAGGAAGAAATTCGATTATTGGTGTGGTGTATGGAACCTTACTCGTTAATTGGGCAAAAACTACGTTCTCTGAAACTTTTCCGGAACTTTGGCTCTTCGCTATGGGCGCCTTGTTCATTGGCGTTGTTATGGCATTTCCGAACGGTTTGGCCGGATTATTCAATCAGCACCTCCGACCGAAATTGCACAAGTTACTGAGTGGTAAGCGCAGCACTGAATCCACAGTGACGACAGTAGGCCAATTTGATAAGTGAGGATGTGATGGAAAAAAATAGCAAGGATTTTGTCTTATACGTCGAGGGTCTCACAGTCTCATTCGATGGATTCCGAGCCGTCGACGACCTATCGTTGTATGTGGATGAAGGGGAGATTCGGGTGATTATCGGGCCAAACGGGGCTGGTAAGACTACCGTTTTAGATCTTATTTGCGGGAGAACGAAGGCGTCGTCTGGGTCGGTCAAATTTAAAGGACAAGAGCTGACAGTTCTGAAGGAACATCAGATTGTCCATGCCGGTGTTGGTCGCAAGTTTCAAAACCCATCCATTTATGAAGACCTTACCGTTTTCGAAAATCTGGAAATTTCGTACCCAAAGGGGCGTTCGGTATGGGGAGGTTTATTTTTTACGCGCGATCGAAAGGTTGTTGAAAAAGTGGAGGAGGTCGCTGAAATGATTTTCTTATCAGACAAACTTCACACGCCTGCTGACCTATTGAGCCATGGCCAAAAGCAGTGGCTAGAGATCGGCATGTTGCTCATCCAAGACCCAACTTTACTCATGTTAGATGAGCCAGTGGCAGGGATGTCCGTTTCTGAACGGAAGCAAACGGCGGAATTACTAAACCGGATTACGAAAGGCCGCTCTGTGTTGGTTATTGAACACGATATGCAGTTTGTCGAGGACATAGCACACCGAGTCACTGCTCTTCACCAAGGAAAGATCCTATCTGAAGGATCGATGGCGGCCGTAAAAAGCGATCCCAAGGTCGTAGAAGTGTATTTAGGTCATTAGGAGGTATTGAATGTTAGAGCTAAAAGATCTCAGTGTCGCTTATGGACAGAGTGAGGTGATAACTGACTTAAACCTCCAGGTCGAGCGCAACCAAATTGTTGCCGTTATGGGGCGTAATGGTATGGGAAAGACCACATTGATGAAGGCAATGATTGGGATGATTCCATCTCGCTCTGGAACCATCAGCATCGATCAGCAAAACATAAGTGACTTGAAAAGCTTCGAGCGTGTCAGTGCAGGCATCGCATTTGTTCCTCAAGGGAGAATGATCTTTTCAACAATGACGGTTGAGGAAAATATAGAGACTGGACTCACTTCGACTAATGAAACCAGCATACCAAATGACCTATTCAGTTTGTTTCCCGTCCTTCATGAGATGAGAAAGAGGCGAGGTGGAAACCTATCAGGAGGGCAGCAACAGCAGCTTGCTATAGCTAGAGCACTCGCGAGTAATCCTAAAGTGCTTTTGCTTGATGAGCCCACAGAGGGCATTCAACCGTCAATCATAAAAGACATTGCCAGGACTCTTAAAGAAATCAGAGACCTCAAAGACTTGACCATCGTTGTTTCTGAGCAAGTCTTGAGTTTTGCGATGGATGTTGCGGATCGAATCATAGTGATTGAGAAGGGAAAAATCATTCGAGATGATCCACGAGAGTCTGTAGACGAAAAAACCGTTGCGTCGTATTTATCCGTTTGACCTTAACACTTTAAAAGGAGAGCAAGATGGCCGAAACAATCATCAAAGTTGATTTAAAAAAATCGCCCTATGAGCAAGACACAGTACACAACCGATGGCACCCGGATATTCCAATGGCAGCAACTGTTAAGCCAGGAGACGACTTCATCATAGAAACCTACGATTGGACGGGTGGGCAAATTAAAAACGACGACAGTGCTGAGGATGTGCGAGATGTTGACCTAACTCAAGTTCATTTTTTATCGGGGCCAGTGGGTGTAGAGGGCGCAGAGCCCGGGGATCTTCTCGTGGTCGATATTTTAGACATCGGAGCCATGCCTGATAGTCAATGGGGTTTTAATGGTTTTTTCTCAAAGCAAAATGGTGGTGGATTTCTAACAGAGCATTTCCCTGAGGCGCAAAAGTCAATCTGGGACTTCAATGGCATGTTCACAAAGTCGCGTCATGTGCCTGGTGTAGAGTTTGCTGGTTTAATTCATCCGGGCTTGATTGGCTGCTTACCATCCAAGGAGCTTCTAAACGAGTGGAACACTCGAGAGAAGGCGTTGTTTGACACAAATCCAGATCGAACACCACCTCTGGCTGCGTTGCCCTACGCGGATACAGCGCACATGGGGAAAATGACAGGCAGCGATCGTGATGCTGCTGCAGCCGAAGCCGCACGAACTGTTCCGCCGAGAGAGCACGGGGGAAACTGTGATATCAAGGACCTATCTCGGGGCTCAAAAGTTTATTTCCCAGTTTACGTAAAAGGGGGCGGATTATCTGTTGGTGATTTGCACTTCAGTCAGGGTGACGGCGAGATAACCTTCTGTGGCGCGATCGAGATGGCTGGGTGGATTCACATGCGTGTCAGCTTAATCAAAGATGGTATGAAGAAGTACGCGATTAAGAATCCCATATTTAAGCCCAGCCCTATGGCTCCTAAGTATGACGATTACCTGATATTCGAGGGCATATCTGTTGATGAGCAGGGAAAGCAGCACTATCTAGATGTTCACATTGCATATCGGCAAGCATGTTTGAATGCTATTGAATATCTCAAGAAATTTGGATATTCGGGAGCCCAAGCATACGCTATATTGGGAACAGCGCCTGTCCAGGGTCATATCAGTGGCGTCGTCGATATTCCAAACGCATGTGCGACGCTTTGGTTGCCAACTGATATCTTTGAATTCGATGTAAAACCGAATGCAGATGGGCCAACAAAACAACTCGATGGCTCAATTGACGTTCCACTTGCCCCCGATCTTTAAGGAGTCATTGATGCCAGTTTACGACTATAAATGTAAAGATCACGGAGTATTTCATGACCTCGCCACGTTCGAAGAATCCGATAAGCCTGTAGGTTGTCCTACTTGCGGTGGGTTATCTCCTAGAATCATTATGGTTGCGCCTAACGTACTAGGATTGGATAAAAATACGCGTCAGGCACATGAAAGGAATGAGAGGGCGCGACATGAGCCAATTCAATCATCTTCAATAGCAAGCCACGTTCACAGTGAAGGTTGTGGATGTGGTGAATCTTCTCGTGGAACGTCAAATTTGTTTTTTACCGCTGAGGGAAATAAATCATTCCCTAGTATGAGGCCGTGGATGATTAGTCACTGAGGCTTGTTCTTTTTCTTGGAACGCAGCCAATCACTGCGTTCTAAGAAGATGGACGAATTGTTTTGTTATTAAGTACTCTCCCTTAGAAGGCTTGCGCGCTATTTCTCCTCCGAATGAGCAAAGGTCTGCCGCTGCTCGCGGTGATCTGCAAGCCTTCTATTTCTTGTTTAATATTTCTCTGATGTTCGCGATGAATCTTGTTTTATTGCCACTGGCAAAAGCAGATGAGAGAACCGATAAAGTTGTGGCTAAGATGGCGCAGGGAGATGTCAAGACGATTTGTGAAGGAGGTTATGAAACGATCTCCGATGCGGCTACTAAAGCCACAATTGCTCTTGCTCAAACCGGTGCGATAAAAGGTGACTTTTTGAAGATCGGTAATGAAGCGGGACAACAGTTCTATGAGGAAAAATGTCAGTGACACTTGAATTGATAATACGAACGTATATCCAATCAGTTGTCATTGACGTGTGTAATCCTCTCCCGTAATCGCCATTTTACAACTGAATTTTCTTGCTCAGGCCTTGTAATAGCGGCGATTCGACCTAGCCATTGAGGATTTTTGGATACCATTTTGGATCCATTTGAAGCATAACTTTTTAAATATAATGAATTAAACAATCATTTAAAACAATGATTGGCGGAGAAAGAGGGATTCGAACCCTCGATAGGGCTCGACACCCTATACTCCCTTAGCAGGGGAGCGCCTTCAGCCACTCGGCCATTTCTCCTAATCGGGATGACGTTTAGTCGTCATCGCATAA
>Ga0255772_10005282_pt1 | contig 11972 bp, 16 predicted proteins | sample 071ome_34_FD_179970 | JGI IMG/M metagenome (GOLD analysis project Ga0255772, IMG submission 179970) | Coastal salt marsh microbial communities from the Groves Creek Marsh, Skidaway Island, Georgia - 071411BT metaG (version 2) | ecosystem: Environmental > Aquatic > Marine > Intertidal zone >... | reverse complement strand
TATTAAAGGTGCGTTCGGATATATTATTAAACCTAGTGGTGCAAAAAAAATAGTAGAAGCATCAAAACTTAATGGTATTTTACCTGCAGACGTACAACCAAACTTAGCATATTGTGAAGTATTTTACACAAATCCTAGTATCGTAATGTTAAATCCGAAAGGATTAACTGGAAGATTTGGTGGATCACATACTAATCACGACCGCACTACTTAAATAAATTCTATTTCTACAGTATCACCTGTAGATAAATTTAATTCATCTCTTAATTTAACAGTAGATCCAACTTCTAATAGTTTAGGTCTTTTTTTAGTATTTGCTAATGGTGGTTGTATTATAATTGCTGCAACTCCATTAATTAAACAGTTTGCAAGTTTAACAGGTTTATTCCAATGCGTATCAATTTTAGTATGCCATGCAATACTAGGCATTGTTTCTAATTGAATGTTCAATGTTCCTGGGAATAAATCTGGCAAGTACATAGGCATCCAACTGTTTGACTGTCCAAGGCCCTTAGACACTATGCCTTTTACTTTGAGCACCACAACAACTTTCTTTTCTTTTGTCCTGGATCATCGTCGCTACGTTCAGCAAGAATTTCTACAGATCTGTATATTTGTTTTAAAAAGTCTATCTGTGCTTGTTGTTGATCTTTTTTACCGTTTGTTTCAAATAAACAATGATCTGAGTTATTGTGTACCCATGTTATTAATTCTTTCCAAGGCTTAATCCACATACATACTGCAAGTAAAAACACTACATTAAATTTTTCACAACGACTCATATCATTTAACAAGTCAAAACTTTCTGTATCTAAATTAAAATGATAAAAATCTATATTAGTATTTTTATGTTTACTAATCCTATTAGCTGCATTAACTAATCGAGTGTCATAATCGACGCCCATACCGTAATTAATTTTGTCCGATATTTGAAACAACATACCGCCTTGATTACTACCTATGTCTAAAACATTTTTATTAGTAAAGTCATATGTTAAAGGTGCAAGTCTAATCTCAGGCTTTCTCTGACCTTCTAACACTATACCGTCGATATTTAAAGTGTGATAACCATATGTATGATTTCTACCATTGTAACTAGTACCACTTGTTATAGTATATTGCAATAATGATTTTATTTTATCTAAGTTTGATTTCATAAATTTATTTATCAGTAAACTACGTATATAAATATCAGTATGAAAGTAGTATTGGTTACAGGTGGATTTGATCCACTACACTCAGGACATATAGAATATTTTAAAGCAGCACGAGAATTAGGAGATCATTTAGTAGTTGGTGTTAATAGCGATGCATGGCTTACTCGTAAAAAAGGCAGGCCATTTATGCCTTTTGAAGAACGTTGTGCAATTATTAAAGAGCTTGCATGTGTAGACGAAGTTATAGGATTTAATGACGAAGATGATACAGCAAATAACGCAATCTTTAGAGTATTGTCTACTAAAGGCAGCCAAACAAAAGTAATATTTGCAAACGGGGGAGATAGAACTAGAATTAACATACCAGAGATGAAATATACAGATGTTGAATTTGTTTTCGGTGTAGGCGGTGAAAACAAAGCAAACTCAAGCAGCTGGATACTAGACGAATGGAAAACACAAAAGACTGAACGTGATTGGGGATACTGGCGTGTACTCGATTATAAACCTGAAAAAGGTTATAAAGTAAAAGAACTTGTAATTTATCCTGGCAAAAGTCTAAGCGATCAACGTCATTTTAAACGATCGGAGGAATGGAAAATCCTAGAAGGTGTTGTAAAAATGGATACAGAACATAATGGATTACAAGATAGTTTACATTTAAGACCTAGTACAATGACGTACACAATTGGAAAAGAAGTTTGGCATAAAGCATCAAATCCTGGAGATACAAATGCACACATATTAGAAGTGCAATGGGGCGACAAATGTGTTGAGGAAGATATAGAAAGAAGAGACTAATGAAAGTATTTGTAGGTTATGACACAAGAGAAGATATTGCATATCAAGTGTGCAAACACAGTATTGAAACTAAGAGTAGAATAGCAGATGTACGAGCACTAAAGCAACAAGAATTACGTGATGCAGGATGGTATACTAGATCTGTAGATAAATTAGCAAGTACTGAATTTACCTTTACACGTTTTCTTATACCAGAACTTACTAACTTCAAAGGTTGGGCATTGTTTATGGATTGTGATATGATCCTTACTACAGATATTAAAGAACTGTTTGATCAAGCAGACGACAAGTATGCTGTGATGTGTGTGCAACATGATTACACCCCTAAAGAAGGTACAAAGATGGACGGACAAAAGCAAACAATCTATCCACGTAAGAATTGGTCAAGTGTTATGTTGTTTAACTGCGGGCATCCTAGTAATGCTAAACTTACAATGGATCTAGTAAATGATCCAGAAATAAACGGAGCATACTTGCATAGATTTAGTTGGCTAAAGGATGAAGAGATTGGCGAACTAGATCATACATGGAACTATCTAGTTGGTGTTTATGACGATATAGAAACACCAAAACTAATACACTATACCGAAGGAGGACCGTGGTTCGAAAACTATAGAAATTGTGAATTTAGTGATCTATGGAAACAAGAACTTGCGGACATGATGAATGGATAAAATATATGCAATAGATTCTGAAGATAGAATCGTGCAATGTCTAAAAGAAGGAACACATGCTGAATGGATTTCCGGCTGGCGTGAATTAACTGAATTACCAATTGAAAATCCAGTTATCTTTCGAAGCATGACTCAAAGAAAAACAGTTAGTGTTTGTGAAAAGCAAAGTAGAGATTATTACTATATTGATACAGGGTATATTGGAAATTTAGAAAAAAGAAAAAACTGGCATCGTATTGTAAAAAATGGTATGCAACATAGCAAACCAAGATATGATCTTCCGCCTGATAGATACAATAACATAATTGGGCACAGATCTCACTTAAGATTTACAAAATGGCGGAAAGGAACTGGTCCTATACTTATAGTTACTCCAAGCGATAAACCTTGTCTATTTTACGGTATAGATAGAGATGCTTGGCTTAAAGAAACTATAGAAGAAATTAAAAAACATACAGATAGACCTATAATTATTAGAGATAAAGGATTACGTAGAGAAAGGATTGGAAGAAATAGTATATATAATCAACTAAAAGATGATAAGATATATGCTGTAGTAACATATAATAGTATTGCTGCAACAGAAGCAATTGGTTTTGGAGTACCTGCATTTACACTTGCTCCAAATGCTGCTGACGAATTTTGTTTAAAAGATTTAAGTAAAATCGAAACGCCATTACGTGAAGATCCTGAAAAAGTATTAGCATGGCAAAATTGGTTAGGATATTGTCAATTTACTCCTGAAGAAATGAAACTTGGAGTAGCAATGCGTGTGTTAGAGGAGTACAACATACTATGACATTACAAGTAGCTTCATACTTAATGGGTATCCCTCCAGGAAATACTAATACAGAAAAGCCACAAATTATTGTTAATTTTATTGAAGGGGTTTGGGCTGCTGGCGATAAAGGTACTATAGTTTGCGATTACGAACCTATAGATTCTGATGTCGCTGTTGTACAAGGATTTGTCCATCCTGGAAGTAAAAATAGTCCTCACTTACAACTACGCAAAGCAGTATTTGACAAACAAGTTAAAGACGGTAAAAGAAGTATTATTGTCGATAGTAACTTATTTTTATCATACGATCCAGGAAATAAGAATAAATTTTTAAGGTACAGTTACGATGGTATATTTCCAACTACTGGAGAATACTGTAACGATTCACCACATCCAGATAGATGGGACTTAATAAGCAAGAAGATAGGTATCCAATTTAAGCCTTGGAGGAAAGCAGGAAACAATATACTCATTTGTTGTCAGCGAGATGGAGGCTGGAGTATGGACGGCAAACCTTTAATGCCTTGGCTAGTTAACACTGTTAAAGAAATAAGAAAATATTCAGACAGAAAAATTATGGTTAGATTTCATCCGGGTGATAAAAATGTTTTATCACATAGACGTGCTTTATCACGCTTTAGACTTAAAGACGTTATGTTGTCAAATTCTAAAAGTTTATTAGACGATTTAAGAACAGCACATGCAGTAGTTAATCACAATAGTAGTCCTGGTGTAGTTGCTGCAATTGAAGGTGTTCCTATTTTTCTTACCGATCCTGCAAGAAGCCAAGCAGGAGAGGTTGCACATAATACATTTGAAAGTTTAGAAACTCCTCAAGAATTTGATAGAGAAAAATGGATTCAAAAAATGGCACAAATGCATTGGACATTAGACGAATTAAAAGACGGAACAGCATGGAGGCACCTAAGAAAATGGGCCAAGAAATAATAGTAGTAACTACATTCCATCCAGAAGGCATGGAAGTATATGGACAACGTTTTATAGATAGCTTTGCACAAAACGTTGCTAAACGCATCAAATTAGTCGTTTACGCAGAGGACTGTACGCCAGTTAACCCTGACCCTAACCAAATTACTATACTTGATGCAAAGCAAGAATTACCTAAACTAAATGCATTTAAAGAACGCTGGAAAGATGATCCAAAGGCAAATGGTATCCCGCCCGACGAGATAAAAGCAAGACGTCCTAGAGATTGGCATAAAGAATTCAAATGGCATGCTATACGTTTTGCAAATAAAGTGTATGCAGTATTTGATGCTTGTGCAAAAAACTATGGCACAGGTAGATGGATTGTTTGGATGGATGCAGACACATATATACATAGTCCTTGGAGCCTTAAAGAGTTTGAGGAACTATTGCCATACAACAATTGGTTAACATATGTAGGCAGGGGCAAAGGCTCCCAAACATGGCCAGAGTGCGGCTTTTATGGTATTAATATGAATCATCCTGTAGGTTGTAGTTTTGTAGAAGCCTTTGAAACTATGTATGAGAATGCAGAAAACGGAATTTTTACATTAGAAGAATGGCACGATTCATATGTGTTTGGTGAGCTATTAAACAACGATTTTGCAGGCTTTAAAGACAAAGCATTAGATTACAGTGCAAACATATACAATAAGACTGCCAAAACAGGAGGCGGTGGACACCCACTAATAAATAGTGAATTAGGAAAATGGATGGACCACATGAAAGGCGCTCGTAAATTTGAAGGGCATTCAAAGAAAAAAGATTTAATGGGTAATAGAAACGAGCCTTACTGGCAAAATATTTAGGGGTTAAAATGATTTTCTGTTTATATACAGATTATGGGGCATTAAACAGTAAACCAGTATTTGAAGCATTTGCACAGAGTGTTGTAGATGCAGGACATACTGTAATATATAACGAGCCATACAGAGTTATGAATCATTATAATAACTACGATGTTGCTGTTATATGGAGCGTTCTGTGGAACGGTCGAATGAGTAAAAATAAACAAGTATGGGATATAAATAGAAACAATAATAGACCTGTAATTGTATTAGAAGTTGGCGGCATAAAACGCGGCACAACTTGGAAGGTAGGATTAAATGGTATCAATCGAAATGCTGACTTTGGTGTCGATTGCAACAGTGATAGTAATAGGGCTCATCAACAAGGACTAACTTTAAAGCCTTGGCGTACTGATGGTGAATATATTTTGCTTTGTGGACAACACGAACAAAGCGAACAATGGCGTAACATGCCTAGAATGAGCGATTGGATAATGTCTACTATTAATGAGATACAAAAGCACACAGACCGTACTATTGTATTTCGTCCGCATCCAAGATGTTCATTACCTAGTATTGAACACGAATTTAAAAATGTTATTAGAAAAGATCCTGTAAAGATAGGAGGAACGTATGACGATTTTGATATGGGCTTTTCTAATGTACATTGTACTATTAGCTATAGCAGCAATCCTGGCATACATTCTGTTATTGCCGGTGTCCCTAGTTTTGTTAGTACTCATAGTCTTGCTTATGATGTAGCTAATGATATTGACTTCCTACATGATATAGAAAATCCTGTAATGCCAGATAGACAGCAATGGCTAAACAACTATGCCTGGACTGAATTTACAATTGAAGAAATTTCCCAAGGTGTACCACTTAAACGCTTGACAAATAAGATATTTTAAGTTATACTATATGTATGAACAGTATAGCTACCATTGAAGATTTATTAGAAGCCGCTGCTGGGATGTCTCAACATCCTAAAATACAACTTGACAAAGAAGACATTACTATTATGCATAGTATTGCACGTCAGGTATTTAAAGGCACAGCACTAACTGATAGACAATTTGCACTTATGCAAGAAAAATTGTCTAAGTACAAGACTCAATTTATTAATATTGATTGTGATTTTGATTATGCAGTTAAGCAGTTACGTCAGCCTTTAAGAGAAATTGATCGTAGTAAGTATATTAAAATTTGTACTAGTAACGACGAAATTCCATTAAAAGGAATCGACTATAATCAGAAATGGATTAAAATACGTTTTCCGTTTAATAAAACAACTATTGTAACTGTACAAGATTTGCAAAGAACATTAACTGGCTCAGCTGATTATTATCATGCCAAAGGAACACATGAGCATTATTTTTCTTTAAATGAAATTAGTATACATTATATTGTAACTACCTTTATTGAAAAAAACTTTGAAATTGATAAAGAATTAATTAGTATTAGTAACGAAGTTGAAACTATATTAAAAAATAAAGAATCATATATACCTGGTATATATAACGGTGTTATTAAAAATTTAAGTCCAGAAGCACTAAAAAATATAGAAGAAGAACTAGGCGACATTGAATCAGTAACACATATTAAAATAATTGATAGGCATAGAAGATACGGTATTAAACATATTGACAAAACTTTGCCAGTAGTAGATTTACAAACCGAAATTGCTATGAGAGATAAAATAGAATTATTATGTCAACCTAGCAAACATGATAACCGTTATCTTTTAGAATCTCTTTATAATTTAGATAGGTTTCCATTACTTGTTGTTTTAGATGAAGCTAATAATTTAGCAGAACGACAACTATATGAATGCTTTAATTTCTTTAGACATGTAATGCTTCATAACGAACAAAGTGTCCTTTTTAGAATGTCAAATGCATCAAATACAGGTGCTAGTTTTAACGAATACATCAAGGATAATAATTTAAATAATTGGGTTGACAAACAAACAAAAGTAGTGTATATTAATAATAGTAAACTTCCTAAGTTGCTTATTTCATGCGACTGGGTTCCTAATGCATCTATAATATTTGGCAATAATGTTAATAGACATGTTAATTCTTATGTTAATACAAGATGTGATTTGGTTATATTAAGAGACGAATACGAAAGTCCAATGAGGAAATATTCTAACTATTATGGCTAGTTGCAGATTAATAATTGAAGATGAAGTAAACATCAAACTAGAAGGACTAGAAGTTGACGTACGGAGAAAACTGGCGAATGCTCTCAAGTTTGAAGTGCCTTACGCACGATATATGCCTCAGTATAAGCTCGGGCGTTGGGATGGCAAAGTTGCTTTCTTTGGGATTGGTGGCACTGGCTATGTTAACCATCTTGATACTATCGTTGAAGTACTTACAAAAAATAATGTCCAAATCGTAGACATTGATGACAGACGGCATCCAATTAAATTAAATTTACAGCCTATTACAGAACGCTATTGGGCAGACCAAGGTGTTGTATGGCCAAAAGGACATCCAGCAGAAGGTGAAGAAATTATTCTGCGTGACTACCAAGTCGAAGCAATCAACAACTTTCTACAAAACCCACAGAGCTTGCAAGAAATTGCAACAGGTGCAGGTAAGACTATTACAACTGCTACACTGTCACATATTAGTGAGCCGTACGGACGCAGTCTTGTAATTGTACCAAACAAGAGTTTGGTTACACAGACAGAAGAAGACTATGTCAATTGTGGGTTAGACGTAGGGGTGTACTTCGGAGACAGAAAAGAACTAGGTAAGACTCACACTATATGCACTTGGCAAAGTTTAAACATACTTGACAAGAAGCATAAAGATGGCTCTGCTGTATTAAGTTTAGCAGAGTTCTTAGAAGGTGTAAGCACTATTATTGTCGACGAAGTACACCAAGCAAAAGCGGAAGTTCTTAAGAACTTGCTTACACGCAACCTACGCAATGCTCCTATCAGATGGGGTCTAACTGGAACTGTTCCAAAAGAAAAGTTCGAGTTTGAATCCATCCACGCTTCATTAGGCCCCGTCATAGGAAACATTACTGCAAAAGAGTTACAGGACAAAGGTGTACTATCGAGTTGTCATGTTAACATTGTTCAACTAATGGATACAGTAGTACACAGAGATTATCAATCAGAATTAAAATATCTAACAACAAATCAAGATAGATTAGAATACATAGGCAAGCTACTAAGCACAGTAAAAGAATCAGGCAATACACTTATACTAGTAGATCGTATTAGTGCAGGAGAAGCATTACAGGAACTTATACCTGGATCAACATTTGTAAAAGGCGATGTAAAACTAAAAGACAGAAAGGAAGCATACGATGAAATTAACGAAGGAACAAATCACGTGGTCATTGCTACGTATGGCGTTGCTGCCGTCGGCATTAATATCCCTCGTATTTTTAATCTTGTTCTTATAGAACCAGGCAAGTCATTCGTAAGAGTAATCCAATCAATAGGCAGAGGCGTAAGAAAGGCAAAGGACAAAGACTTTGTGCAAATTTGGGATATCACATCAACGTGCAAATTTGCCAAGAGACATTTAACACAACGTAAGAAATTTTACAAGGAAGCACAGTATCCGTTTACCTTAGAAAAAGTTGATTGGAATTAATTATGAGAATATTAACATTAGATAACCAATGCTTTCATTTAGACAACTTGCCTGATCAAATAGATGATGATGTTAGGTTCAGTGTATTAGATAATAGCGACCCAGGTAATCCTGATTTCTTTTGGATACCTTTAATTTTTTTAGAATCGTTTAGTGCTCCGGCAATGGTTTTAAATATTGATGGTAAAGAAATTACAATGCCAGTTGATTGGAGCATTGCTGTAGGGGATGCAGAAAGCGGAAGTGATTTAGAAGTTCTTCCGTTAACAAGTATCAATGATAGAGGCTTTGATGCATTTTTATTCAATCCATTAAAAGGATATAAACCGTCATTTGGTAGAATACATATTACAAATTTTTATACAGATGTAAAATGGTATTTTCCTAAAATGAAAAACGGACAATTGCTAAGTGTACCAATAACAGATGGAGAAAATCCTGAATGTGCATTCTTTGTCAAAGATATTAGTAGACAAAGCGAAGTTATAGATTTTGGATTGTTAATGTAATGGAAAACATTTACCATAGATATTTAAATTTACCATTCGAAATAACAAAACATCCGATGTTTGATACACAACCAACTGAGATAAAACATCATGATATTAACCCTTATAGAGATCCTTTAGTTGATGAATTTCACAAAGATCTAGGTTTAGTAATTAGACACACTGAAGTATTTTACACGCCACCCGGAGCATCATTGCCTGTACATGCAGATGACGTAACACTAGATAACCATGTAAAAATTAATGTTACTTTTGGTCCAGAGGAAGGACGAATCCGCTGGTGGCAATCTAATAATACACAGGTAGTAAAAGATACAGAAACTGCTAAACAGATGCTCAAAGACATAGATGTAAAAACAGCAGACGAGTTTAGCGAAAGAGAACATACCAATGTTCTTGCAAATAGAGACGAGTGTACACTAGTATACGAAGCTAATACTAACCGTCCAAGTCTTGTTAATGTAGGACAACTACACGATACATATAGTCCTCCACATGCAGGGCGGTGGACACTTTGCTTTGTTCCAAGTATTCCCAATAAAGGATATGTATATTGGGACGAAGCAATGGAAATATATAAGGACTATATAGATGGGAATTAAAGCAGGAAAGATTTGGGGTAATACAGAACTAATACATGCTAACGGTGTATTGGAATTTCACCGTATTGAATACAAAGCCGGATACAAATGCTCAGAACATGAACACAAGTTTAAGTGGAATGGATTCTTTGTAGAGTCAGGCAAAATGCTTGTACGTGTTTGGCAAGATGACCAAGGACTAGTTGATGAAACTATTCTTGAAGCAGGAGACTTTACACAAGTTAAACCGGGCAAAGTACATCAGTTTGAAGGACTAGAAGATGGTGTAGCATTTGAACTATACTGGGCTGAATTTAATCACGACGACATTGTGCGTAGAACAAGCGGAACACAAGTTGGAAAAACTAATACCAAATGAAGCACTGATATATGAACGTGCTGATGGCGTAGTTTATGCTCGCTATAGAGATCCACCGCACAATAAACTTCCTCGTTGGATAGTTGGAGGTGACCCGGGCGGAGTATCACGTGCCCAAGGAAAATTGTTACACTACGGCGATTGGCAAGAGTTGTGTGATTTGTGTGAAGAAAATGAAACATTAAAAAAACAAATGGATAAACTTGTAACAACATACTGGTTAATAAAGGATAGTAATGGATCCTCAAACTAAACTAGACATTGGTATTAAAAACTGGGTTTCTGAATTAGATAAAACTAAAAAATGCCCCTATGCAAAACCTGTATTTGACAAAAACAAGATAAAAACTGTTTTATTAAATTGCAGTACTTCTTATGATTATTGGTTAGCTGTTTATAAAGAAGCTGATCTTTTCGATGATACTTATGATGTAGTTATGGTAACAATGGAAACTAATAACGAAATTATAACTAATATGCAAATGTCAGGAGGAATTGATAGCTTTAATACTAGTTGTTATAATAGAAATATGGATATTTGGGGATTAAATCTTTATGATAAATTTTATACAATGGTATTAATACAGCGACTATCTAAACTAGATGATGCTAGTAAAGCATTAGAAAAAAAAGATTATTATACGGATCAAAATTTTTACACCTATAAAAAATTTATTTTGGATAGAAGAGAGTTAAGGAAAAATTTAAAATGAGAATTATTGCAGGACCGTGTCAGCACGAAACACTTGCACAAAGTGCAGAGATTGCACGTGAATGCAAACGTGTATGTGATAGATACGGAATCGAATACTACTTCAAAGCAAGTTTTGACAAAGCAAATCGTACGAGTGTAGATGGCAAACGAGGTGTAGGTTTACATCCTTTTGTACATGATATACTTACACTTCAAGACGAACTAAATGTTAAGACACTAACAGATGTACACGAAGTAGATCAAATCCAATTTCTAAAAGACATTGTAGATGTGTTACAAATACCTGCATTCCTTTGTAGACAAACAGATCTAATCAAAGCAGCCTGTGCAACAGACTGTATTGTAAATATTAAGAAAGGACAGTTCCTAGCACCTTGGGACGTCAAAGGTATACTAAGTAAAACTAAAGGTGCTCGAGAAGTTTGGATAACAGAAAGAGGTACTAGTTTTGGATATAATACACTTGTTGTTGATTTTACTGGGCTACAGTACATGCTTGATAATTATGATGTTCCTATCGTGTTGGATGCTACTCACGCAGTACAGAAACCGGGGGGTAAGGGTGATAGTAGTGGCGGCAATCGTGATTATGTGCCTGGGCTCACTCGCGCTGGGGCTGCTCTTGGGATCACATCCTTTTTTATGGAAGTCCATGCTGACCCTGATAATGCACCCAGTGACGGACCTAATATGATTAGGTTGGAAAACTTTGAGGAGGTAGTGCGTGACATCATCAGCCATTCTTATACCCGCTAGATACGGGTCAACACGCTTTCCAGGTAAACCGTTAGCAGCACTAGGCGGTATTCCTATGATACGACACGTATACGAACGTTGTCGTAAAGCAGCAAAAGACATTAATGCAGATGTATTTGTACTTACAGACGACAATCGTATTGCAGAAAAATTTGAACCTAGTCAAGTTTGGCTAGATGAATTAGATTATGCAAATGGTACAGAAAGATGTGCAGGATTTGT
>Ga0255772_10005264_pt1 | contig 11993 bp, 10 predicted proteins | sample 071ome_34_FD_179970 | JGI IMG/M metagenome (GOLD analysis project Ga0255772, IMG submission 179970) | Coastal salt marsh microbial communities from the Groves Creek Marsh, Skidaway Island, Georgia - 071411BT metaG (version 2) | ecosystem: Environmental > Aquatic > Marine > Intertidal zone >... | reverse complement strand
GCTTCGGCAAACCTTGCCTGTATCTTTTCTCCGGCTTCTTCGGTGTTGCCTGTGTCGGTTCCAAAAACAAGTAAGATGTCAGACATGGTATTCGTTCCAGATAAGTAAATTGGAACTGAATTATATGGTAGTGATATTTATTGCAAATAAGAATTAATATCATCTATTGATCGCTGGTTTTATCCTTGAACTCACAGAGATCTTCAATGATACAGGCCGTGCATTTGGGTTTGCGGGCGGTGCAAACATAGCGGCCGTGAAGGATGAGCCAAGAAAACACATGGACATCCAACGCTTAGCTTGGGTGTCCGTTTTTTCGTTAATTCTAGATCGGCTTCAGATTGATCAACAAGAGTGGCTCAAGCTGCCTCAGGGCTTTGACAAATTCTACAAAACCTTTGCAGGTGGTTCTAATAAGATGAAGCAGGCGAGTCAGTTGCTTGGCTATCAACGCTTACGCACAACCTAATCTACATGCCAAAAAATATTAAGTACTCTGCATAGGCTGAGGCTTTGTTATGTCTGAAATATGAGTTTTTGAAGGATTTTGAGGTGATTGTTAGTTTGTATTGAGGTTTTAAGCAAAGGCCATATGATTGAGAGGTGACAGACTGGTTGTCTTCTTAAAATGGCTGTCCCTTTTCGAGTCCTTTTCGAGTCAGTCTTTCGAGTCTTAATTAGTCGCTGGTTTTATCTTTGAATTCACAGAGATCTTCAATGATACAGGCCGTGCATTTGGGTTTGCGGGCGGTGCAAACATAGCGGCCGTGAAGGATGAGCCAGTGGTGAGCATCCATCAGGAATTCTTTTGGGACTAAGCGGAGCAGTCTGTCTTCTACTTCCCGAACATTCTTTCCCGGTGCGATCTTGGTTCGATTGGAGACACGGTCGATGTGAGTATCGACTGCCATGGCAATCTGACGGAAAGCAGTATTCAACACGACGTTAGCCGTTTTACGGCCTACGCCCGGCAATTCTTCCAGTGCTTCGCGGGTTTCGGGGACTTCGCTGTTGTGCTTCTCAATCAGAATCTTGCACATAGCGATGGCGTTCTTGGCTTTCGAGTTATACAGGCCGATGGTTTTGATGTATTCGCTCAGTCCTTCGACACCCAACTCATACACGGTTTCAGGTGTATTAGCGACAGGGAACAGCTTACGGGTCGCTTTGTTAACGCTTACATCGGTAGCCTGAGCAGAAAGTGCAACCGCCAACAAAAGCTCAAACGGAGATGAATACTCCAGTTCGGTTTTAGGCTCTGGATTTTGTTCTCTTAGACGAGTGAAGATCTCTGTGCGTTTCTGCTTATTCATGGTTGTTTTCTAGTGCTTTAAAACTGTTATGAAATGCTGCCTGTTACACGAGCCCGTTTTGAGCCTTTCTCGGTCGGTGCTTTGTTGGCATCTTCGCGTTCTTTCATTTTGGCATCAACGATGTTCTTAGCCGCGATAATCAAGCCTAAGCCGATGAAAGCTCCTGGAGGCAGAATCGCAAACAATACCCCTTTGTAATCATCAATCAGGGTTAGCGTCCAGTTTTCAGCCATGCTACCAAACAGTAAATGCATGTTTGAGAAGAGGGTGCCCAGACCGATGATTTCTCGCATTGCACCCAGCAATACCAGAATGGCAGTGAAACCCAGGCCCATCATCAAACCGTCGACAACGGAAGGTAGTACCGGGTTCTTACAGGCAAAGGCGTCTGCACGGCCTAGAATGGCGCAGTTGGTTACGATCAAAGGAATGAAAATACCAAGAATCTCATACAGCTCGTAGGTGAAAGCCTGCATTAACAGCTCAACAGAGGTAACGAACGATGCGATGATCATTACAAACGCAGGTAAACGAACGGCTTCTGAAACGTAATTTCTGATCAGGGACACAGCAAGGTTAGATCCAACCAACACCAGAATGGTAGCGATGCCAAGACCTAAAGCGTTAACAACCGAACCTGTTACCGCCAATAACGGACAAAGGCCAAGAAGTTGTACGGTGGCCGGGTTGTTCTTCCAGAGGCCATCAACCACGATTTTCTTCATATCACTCATGGTTATTCTCCTTTGCCTTGATCGTTAGACGTCGGGTTCTTCTCGGAAGCGCTCACCAAATTAATAACCTTTGATGGTTCAGCCCCTTCAATACTTGGGTGGGTTTCTGCCAGCAGTAACGCGTCTTTATTCTGCTTGAACAACACCAGACTGTGGTGCACTGCTTTGACGATCGCTCTCGGTGTAATGGTAGCACCGGTGAACTGATCAAACTGACCACCGTCTTTCTTCACTTTCCAGGCTTCTGTTTTGGTGTTGGTTAACGATAGGTCGTTAAAGGAGAGAATCCAGTTGGATTTCTTAAGCTCGATTTTATCTCCCAGGCCAGGCGTTTCCTGATGCTGAAGAACACGAACACCGGCTAGCTCACCGTTGATTTTGATACCGACAACTAAACTGATCGGGCCTGTATAACCTTCAAGTGCCTGAATAGGAAAAAAGAACACGGAACGTTGTTCGCCATTCATTGCAATGAAGGCTTCCTGAGGCTTGGTTATGCCAAGTTCTGGACTCTGAAACCATAAGGCATCCTGAAGTAGATCGTTGTCGTATTGATCTGCAGGCAGGATGTCCTGCAAGGCTTTTACACGAGCTTGCTGGATATTCTGATTGATACGTTCTTTGGTCGAAACCTGAATAACGGCAATTAGACCTGCGGTCAGGGCTGCAAATATGGCCAGACCAACAGCGTTCTTTCTGATGGAGTTAAGCAACGAATCCATTGTTTAGTCCTTCTTCTTCGGCAGGCCAGAGCGAGCTTTGCGATGACCGTAGGTTCGCGGCTGGGTATATTGATCCAGAAACGGTGCTGCGAAGTTCATCAGTAGCACAGCGAAAGCCACTGCGTCTGGATAGTTACCAAAGGTTCGAATGATGTAGACCAAAATACCTATGCCAATACCGAAGATAAGGCGCCCTTTGGTACTGGTGGCACTGGTCACCGGGTCTGTGACAATAAAGAAAGCACCCAGCATGGTTGCACCCGTCATTAGGTGGAAGCCAGCTGACGCATAACTGTCCGCATCAATGATTTGGAAAAGGATAGCCATAACAGCTAGACCGGCCAACATACCTAGCGGTGCATGCCATGTGTAAATCTTGCGTGAAAGCAGGTAAATGCCACCGACTAGATAAGCAATGGATACCGCCTGATAAGCTTCAAATGTGCTACTTTCGAGCGCAGGCGCGGTAGCGAATAATTCCTGAATGGTTTGACCCGTACCGTGCTTAATGGCATCCAGTGGTGTCGCACTGGTTAGACCGTCATGGGCAACGGCAATCCCAAAAATTTGATTGAAGGTATCCGAGAAACTGAGGTTTGCGCCCGGGAAAGACCATTGGGTCATGTCCGCAGGGAATGAAACCAGCAATAACGCATAAGCAACCATAGCGGGGTTGAATGGGTTGTAACCCATACCGCCATACATGTGTTTCGCGACTATGATGGCAAACGCAACACCTACAGTGGTTAGCCACCAAGGCGCAAACGTGGGCAAGGCAAGCGCAAGAAGTAAGGCCGTTACAATGGCCGATCCATCTTTCAGATAAAAACTCATTGGACGCTTGCGAAGCTTTAATACAGCGGCTTCAGAAACGAGGGCAACCAGAATCGCTAAAGCGATATTGATTAACGTGCCCCAACCGAAATACCAGGTCATGGCCAAAATGGCAGGTATCGTAGCTAAGATAACTTGAGTCATCACGAAACCAACGCTTCTAACGTTGGATTTATTCATGTGAGGCGATGTAATACTCAATAATGACATGTCTGTAATTATCCTTTCAGTGCGTCCATAGCGGCTGTTTTCGCTTCGTTCGCCTGATCATATTTGGCTTTTGCTTCGGCAACCTGTGATTCAAGAGCAGTCATGTCATCTGCGGACATTTCACCGGCGTCTTGAGCAGCGGTCAGTTCACGTTCAAGTTTGCGCCAGGCTGCTTTCGATTGAGACGCTGCAACTTTCAATTCTTTTACTTTCTGGGCCGGATCTTCAGCTTTAGCATCAGTAGTTTCTGGCTTGCTTTCACTTGCTTGTGCTGAAAGTGCTTGTGCTGAAAGTGCTTCTTTCTGAAGTTTTACCTTCTCTTGAAGTACAAGCTTCTTGGCATTGACCTTTTCATAGATCTGAACGGCTTTGGCCAGCTCGGTTTCAAGCGCTTTGATCTGTTCATCGCTCTGACCTTCTTCCTTGGCCTGATCAACGGCTTTTTGAGCTTGTTTTGCTGCAGCACGGGCTTGTGAGGCTTGAACCTTCATGTCCTTGTATTTCTGATCCAGCGTTTTACCAGCTGGTTTTTCAGCGGCAGCGGCCTTTGGCTCGACTGTGTTACCAGACTTGGCATCATCCAAAGCCTTCTTGGCGTTCTCATAAGCGGCTAATAACTTGGCGACTTCAGCTTCTTGATTGCTGATCTCATCGGCCGAAAGTTCACCCGCTTCTTTGGCTGCGTCTAACGCACGTTGTGCTTTCAAGTGGGCGGCACGTGCTTGCGATGACGCTACTTTTAGAGCTTTAAGATCGGCTGTAGGATCATTGCTTGCTGGTTCAGTCGCTTTGGCTGGTGCAGCATTGCCGTTGCGGGCTTCATCCATCTTGGCCTTGGCGTCTTCGTAAGCTTTTTGAAGCTTACTGACTTCGGCTTCTTGCTCCGTGATTTGTTCTGGAGAGAGTTGACCGGCTTCTTTGGCTGCGTCTAAAGCTCGTTGCGCTTTTAAATGCGCGGCACGTGCTTGAGAGGACGCAACTTTTAAGGCTTTCAGATCCGAGCCAGCGTCATTGCTAGCAGCTTTAGCAACAGGCGCTGAGCCACTGCGGGCTGAATCCATGTTGGCTTTCGCTTCTTCGTAAGCTTTTTGAAGTTTGCTTACTTCAGCTTCCTGCTCTGAGATTTGCTCAGGGGAAAGATCACCGGCTTCTTTTGCTGAGTCCAGAGTACGCTGAGCTTTCAAGTAGGCTGCACGTGCCTGGGAAGAGGCGACTTTAAGCGCTTTTAGATCCACCGAAGGTTCTGTCGCTTCAACACCTTTCTTCGATTTAGCTCTAGCAACCGCTGCGGCTACTGCCGCTTTCTTATCAGCTTCGTTATCTGTAGTCGAGGATTGAGAGTCCGTGGCTTCCTCAGCTTTGGCTTTCGCTTCTTTCTCGGCTTTAGCTTTGGAGGCTGCGTCTGCACGTGCTTTACGACGCGCTTCTTTCTCGGCTTCTTCTTTGGCCAATCGTTCCTGACGGGCTTCGAATCTCAGTTTTGCACGATCCGATTTGATATGTGCCTGTTCTTCCTGACGAATACTGCCTTTGGCAAAGCGGAAATACTGAACCAAAGGAATATGACTTGGGCAAACAAATGAACATGCACCACATTCAATACAATCAAATAGATTGAAGTGCTTGGCTTTATCCAATTCTTTCGATTTAGAGAACCAATACAACTGTTGAGGTAACAGTTCGGCTGGGCAGGCTTCTGCACACATGCCACAACGGATACAGTCTTGAGCTGTCACCGGGTTGGGAAATTCCTGTTCGGTTGCTGCCAAAATACAGTTGGTGGTTTTGATCACAGGAAGATCGGTACTTTGCAGTGCAAAGCCCATCATTGGACCACCCATGATCAGACGATGAAGGTCTTCTTCATCCAGACCGCATTGATAAAGTAAGTCGGCAATAGGGGTGCCAAGCAGTGTTTCAAAATTCCCTTTATCCGCTATCGCATTACCGGTCACCGTAGTAATACGGCTAATCAGTGGCTCACCTTCGATAACGGCTTTAGCTACAGCCGATACTGTACCGACATTTTGGCAAACAATACCCAGATCTGCCGGAATACCACCGTGGGGTACTTCTTTACCCGTTAAAATCTGAATTAATTGCTTCTCACCACCGGATGGATATTTGGTTGGAATAGCAGCAACAGCAATATCAAAAGGTAACGAATTTGGATGCGCTTCGATGGCGTTTTTCAACGCTTCAACCGCATCCATTTTATTGTCTTCGACACCAATGATGCATCGGCGAGGCTTAAGAATATGGCCTAGGATGTTAATGCCATTGAGCACCTGATCTGCGCGTTCGCGCATCAGTAGGTGGTCCGATGTGATGTAGGGTTCGCACTCCGCGCCGTTAATGATCAGGGTATCAATGTGATCATCGTCTTTTGGCGTAAGCTTTACGGCGGTTGGGAAGCCAGCACCCCCCATACCTGCAATGCCGTGATTACGAATATGATCAAGAAGTACTTTAGGATCGGTATTCAAGTAATCTTCAATAACGTTACGTTCACCCCAAGTGTCCTCACCATCTGTTTCGAGGATAATGGTGTCGGCTGATAAACCGGACGGGTGAGGGATAGCACGCTTCTCAATCGCGGCTACAGTACCTGATGTTGGAGCATGTAAAGAAGCACTGATGAAACCATTCGCTTCAGCTAAGCATTGGCCTTTAAGTACTTTATCACCCACTTCGACCAATAATTCAGAAGGGCTACCGATGTGTTGTTGCAAAGGCAGATACAGCTTTTTAGGAAGCTTGGCCGGTCGAATAGGTTGTTGAGACGATTGTTCTTTGTTTTCCGCCGGATGGATGCCGCCATGAATGTCCCAGAGTTTTATTGCTTGACTCATTAGGCAGCTGCTCCTCGACCTTTATCGGTAATAATCAAATTGTCATTCTTTGCAATGGCTGAATCGGCCGCAGAAGCCGGTTGTTCCCAACTCCAGGTTTGCAGGGTTGGCGCAACGGGCACCATATCAATACAGTCTACAGGACAAGGTTCCACACAAAGATCGCAGCCGGTACATTCGCTAGCAATCACTGTGTGCATTTGTTTGGCAGCACCCAAAATGGCATCAACCGGACAGGCCTGAATACACTTGGTACAGCCAATGCACTCATCCTCACGAATAATCGCAACTTTGGTGACAGATTCTTCGCCGTGTTCCGCATCCAGCGGTTCCGGTTCTACACCGAGTAAATCCGCTAAGGCATTAATGGTGGTTTCGCCGCCAGGAGGGCATTTGTTAATTTTCTCGCCGTCAGCAATGGCCTCTGCGTAGGGCTTACAGCCCGGATAGCTACATTGACCACACTGGGTTTGAGGGAGAAGGGCATCAATCTGATCAACGATTGGGTTACCTTCTACTTTGTATCGGATTGCAGCAAAGCCAAGTATGGCACCAAAAATCAGTGCTAATCCAACCAGTGCCAATATTGCGGTTAATAACGTCATTTATCTGCCTCCTACAGACTTACCAGGCCGGTAAAGCCCATAAAAGCTAGAGACATAAGACCTGCGGTAATCATACCGATGGCTGCACCCTGAAATGGAACAGGCACATCAGATACGGCAATGCGTTCACGCATCGCAGCAAACAAAATCAGTACCAGTGAAAAGCCAACCGCAGCGCCGAAGCCGTAAAATACGGATTCAATGAAATCGTTTTCTTTCTTGATGTTAAGCAGTGCAACACCCAATACAGCACAGTTGGTTGTAATCAGCGGTAAGAACACGCCCAATACTTTATAGAGAACCGGACTTGCTTTGCGAACAAACATTTCGGTGAATTGAACCACAACAGCGATTACAAGGATGAAAGAAATGGTTCGCAGATAAGTGATGTCTAATGGCTCAAGAATGAATTCATAAGTGAGGTAACTACAGACCGATGAGAGGGTCAGTACAAAGGTTGTTGCCAAAGACATGCCCATCGCAGTTTCAAGTTTGTTTGAAACGCCCATGAAGGGACATAGGCCCAGGAACTGTACCAGTACAAAGTTGTTTACAAGAATGGTACTGACCAGAATCAGTAGATAATCAACCATGTGTTTACATCACTTTTTCGTTTATTGGAGGGCTGTTCTTGTGGGTAGGTTTATGACCAAAGTGGCAGCCGCGCGTATTATCTGGCACAGAGCCATCCCAATCAAGTTGTAATGGCTTTGTCATTAAGAGAATTGTCTATAACTGTTATTTGTAAAATCAATTGATTTTTATTTTGACTGCGGATTTATAGATAAGAAAGGCGACTATTCATAAATAATGTGGTCTATTGAGAAATAATCCTCAGAGTTTTCTTTTGAGTGTTCTTGGGTGTCTTTGCGTTCTTCCAAGGTTCGTAAGGCATCTCGAATCACTTCACTGGCCGATTCATATCGTCCACTGGATACTTCTTTTCGGATGAAACTTTCCCAGTGCTTTCCAAGTTTAATGGGGTGATTGGCCATGGAACTGCCTCTATCTTTGGGTGCTTATGAAGGTAAGGGCTGATTCCTACAAGTAGAGCAGATTTATCCAACAATACTCAATCGGATGTTGTTCGTAAGTTGATAGCGGTTGAGCATTAAAAAGGCCATTCAGAGATCAATCTGAACAGCCTTTTATAAGAAAGAATGGTTTTTCGTCGATTAGAAAACGCGCATACCAGGTTCTGCACCGTCATCTGGAGAGAATAGGTAAATTTCTTCACCACCAGGGCCTGCTGCCATTACCATGCCTTCTGAAACACCGAACTTCATTTTACGAGGTGTAAGGTTAGCCACCATGATGGTCTTACGACCTACAAGATCTTCAGGCTTGTACGCTGATTTAATGCCAGCAAACACATTACGTTTTTCACCGCCAAGATCCAACGTAAGCTGTAGAAGTTTTCCGGCGCCTTTTACATGCTGAGCGTCTTCAATCAGAGCGACACGCATATCGACCTTAACAAAATCATCAAAGGTGATTTGTTCGGCCAGAGGGTTATCTTCCCAATGCTTGTTGTTCGACTCAGTGGCTGCACCACCAACCGCTTTAGCAGTTAGTGCTTGTTCCGCTTCTAGGTCAGCAATGGTCGCTTCTTTCATTTTCTCGATTTGTGCGCCTTCAATGCGTTGCATTAACGGTTTGAACTTATTGATGTTATGACCTTTAAGTACTTCTTTGCGGCTGTCCCAGGAAAGTGTTTCCAGGTTCATGAAAGCTTGTACTTTCTCAGCCATTTCAGGAAGCACAGGAGAAAGATAGATAGTGATCTGACGGAACAAGTTAATGCCCATTGAGCAAATATCCAGAACGTCTTGTTCTGTACCTTCTTTCTTCGCCAAAGCCCAAGGTTCTTTGGTCTGGATGTATTCGTTTGCGCGATCAGCCAGTTCCATAATCAGTTTGGTGGCTTTACCAAACTCACGTGCTTCATAGAATTCTGCAATTTGCTCACCAGCATCGATGAAACTTTGCATCATTTCTGGCTCAGCTACGTTTTCTGACAGGTTACCGCCAGCTTTCTTGATGAAACCTGCGCAACGAGAAGCAATGTTTACGTATTTGTTTACCAGATCCGCGTTTACACGCTGAACAAAGTCTTCAAAGTTCAGATCGAAATCATCAACACCACTGCCCAGCTTAGCTGCGAAGTAGTAACGCAATGCTTCTGGATTTACATGATCAAGGAAGGTGCTTGCCTTGATGAAGGTGCCGCGAGATTTAGACATCTTGGCACCATCAACGGTTACAAACCCGTGTGCATTTACGGCTGTTGGCGTACGGAAACCAGAACAGCTCAACATGGCTGGCCAGAATAGGGCGTGGAAGTTAATGATGTCCTTACCGATGAAGTGGTAAAGCTCAGCTTCAGAATCCTTGTTCCAAAACTCATCAAAGTTAATGCCTTCACGATCACACAGATTCTTGAAGCTCGCCATGTAGCCAATCGGAGCGTCTAGCCATACATAGAAATACTTGCCTGGTGCGTCTGGAATTTCAAATCCGAAGTAAGGTGCATCACGACTGATGTCCCAATCCTGAAGGCCACTTTCTAACCACTCTTGCAACTTGTTCGATACTGAGTCCTGCAAGTGACCTGCTTTGGTCCAATCCTTCAGGAAGTCTTCAAAATCTGTCAATTTGAAGAAGTAGTGTTCTGAATCTTTCTGGATAGGTGTCGCACCAGAGATAACCGACTTCGGGTTCTTCAGATCAGAGGGTGAGTAGGTAGCGCCGCACGCTTCACAGTTGTCGCCGTATTGATCATCAGTACCACACTTAGGGCATTCGCCTTTGATGTAGCGATCCGCAAGGAACAGGTTTTGTTCCGGATCAAATGCCTGAGTAATGCTGCGTGTTGCAATATGACCTTTATCACGACACTGCTTATAGATGTAGGACGAAAGTTCGCGGTTTTCGTCTGAGTGTGTCGAATGATAGTTATCAAATTTGATCTTAAAACCAGCAAAGTCCGCCTGATGTTCTTCAGAAATACGAGCGATCAATTGCTCGGGCGTGATACCTTCACGCTCTGCGCGCAGCATGATTGCCGTACCGTGGGCATCATCTGCACACACGTAATAACATTCGTGACCACGGGATTTCTGGAAGCGAGACCAGATGTCCGTTTGAATGTATTCCAATAAGTGACCTAAATGAATCGGGCCATTGGCATAAGGCAAGGCACTTGTAACAAGAATTTTACGCGGTTGAACGTCAGACATTATTTAAACTCAGCTCGTTAACTGTTTATTCAATAGGGAATAGAAATTTGGTGGGGAATATTACTTGTTTTAGGGAAGATTTTCACCTGCTGAATACAAACTTCTGTATTAATAAAAGATGTGAATCCCAGTGCTGGTCTATGGTTTAATACGCGCCATATTTTGACCCTGGTTTATATTACCTGCATGCGTTGGAGTGCCATATGATTGATCGTTCCCAAGTTGAAGAAGTTATTGCTCGAATCACTGATCCCTATCTTGAGCAAAATTACGTTGAAAGTGATGCAGTGAAAAGTGTAGAAATTGGCGATCAATCCATTGAGGTTAAAGTAAGTTTACCTTACGCCGCTGGTTTCTTTGGTGGTGGTGTTCAGCAGCTGTTGAAATCCGGTTTGGCGACCGAGTTTGATGAGCATCAAGTAGAGGTAACCGTGGATTGGGCAGTTGAAGCCCAGAAAGCGGCCAATAACTTACCTGGCTTAAAAGGTGTGAAAAACATCATCGCTGTTGCCTCGGGTAAAGGCGGTGTGGGTAAATCCACTACGTCGGCTAACCTTGCACTTGCGATGGCGCACGAGGGGGCTCGTGTTGGTTTACTTGATGCAGATATCTACGGTCCAAGTCAGGGCTTAATGATGGGCATTGCGGATGGTGTTCGACCAGAAGTAAAAGACGAGAAATTTTTCCTACCTGTTGAAGCGCATGGTTTGCAGTTAATGTCGATGGCGTTTCTGGTGACAGAGAATACACCTATGGTTTGGCGTGGCCCTATGGTGAGTGGTGCGCTTCAGCAGTTGCTGACTCAAACGCTTTGGGATGATTTAGATTATCTGATTATTGATCTACCGCCAGGCACAGGTGATATCCAACTAACGCTTTCGCAAAAAGTACCTGTAACAGGTGCCGTGATTGTGACAACGCCTCAGGATCTTGCTTTGTTGGATGCCAAGAAAGGCGTGGAAATGTTCCGCAAGGTGAATGTGCCGGTATTGGGTGTGATTGAGAACATGAGCACTCATATCTGTACCAAGTGTGGTCATGAAGAGCATATCTTTGGTGAAGGCGGTGGCGATAAAATTGCTAATGAATTTGGTACGTCATTAATTGGTGAGCTGCCATTGTCTCTGAGTATTCGTGAAAAGGCGGATGCTGGCAGTCCACATGTGGCGGATGATCCGGAAAGCCCAATTGCCATGATGTATATTGAGATTGCCCGACGTGCGATGGCGAAGTTGGCTCAGCAGAATGCAGCGCAGGATGACACACCAGTCATTCAAATGAGTGATGACTAATTTTTGTCTTGTTTCGTTGGCCTTGATAACGTTTTTATAGCCTGTTTTAGGTTAGTTCAAGAGGTTAATTCTGATGGTTAAAGTTGTGCTAAGTCGGTATCATGCCTCAAAGAATTTAAAGATGACCTGAACGGGTCTGATAAGGAGTGACTAAATGTCGATTAAGTCGGATAAGTGGATCCGCCGCATGGC
>Ga0255772_10005258_pt1 | contig 11998 bp, 3 predicted proteins | sample 071ome_34_FD_179970 | JGI IMG/M metagenome (GOLD analysis project Ga0255772, IMG submission 179970) | Coastal salt marsh microbial communities from the Groves Creek Marsh, Skidaway Island, Georgia - 071411BT metaG (version 2) | ecosystem: Environmental > Aquatic > Marine > Intertidal zone > Salt... | reverse complement strand
TAAAAGAAGCACCAATACCATTAACTATATTTCTACTATCATCAATTATAGTTGTACCTTGTACCTTAATCGCCATCTACCGTCCTCGTATACACTGGGTAGTTATTAGTACAAGTATTTAGACAATCATTCTAATTTGGACAGTCTTTCATTCAGAGAATCAATTTGTGTTTGCTGTTCTTTAACAACCTCTATCAGAAGGCCAATCAAACCGTTATAGTTAACCGTCTTAGGATCACCATCACTTACAAGTTCTGGTAAGACCTCTTGGATATTATCAGCAATAACACCAAGAGATGGTCTATTATCTTTCTTCCAGTTGAATGATACTCCATCAATTCTAAGAACTTTTTCAATCGGATCTTCAATGACTTGGACATTTTCCTTGAGTTTGATGTCCGATGTTGAGTTGAAATCGGTTGCGGTTACTACACCAGAAACAATTACACCACCATTAACATCAAGTTTTGCTGTTGGTGATGTGGAGTTGATGCCAACACTACCACCATCCTTAACAGTAACTACTTGACTAGCACCATCATAAAGCCGTAAAATATCTCCACTACCACTCTGAGTAATCGCAGCACCAACCGTAGTGTTATTGGCACCAACCTCAAGTTTATCAACCTCTGTGACTACTGTGTCTAGAGTTGTTGTCGTTCCCTGAACAGTCAGGTCTCCAGTGATAATAGCACTCTGGAATGTAGAAACACCAGAGACATTCAGAGTTCCATTAACATCTAGTTTTGCTGTTGGTGCCTTTGATCCAATACCAATATTGAAATTAGAATCACCAGTAATCCAGTGACTAGAACCAGAACCAATTGCTAATTGATTGTTTCCTGTAAGATTTGGAAGTACTACTTCAGAACCAATAACAATGTTGCAACTTCCTGCTGTTTGACCATCACCAGAGTTATATCCTAAGAAAATGTTTCTATTTGCAGTTCCTAAAGATCCAGCAGCAAGATATCCAATAGCTATATTATAATCACCAACAACATCATATCCAGAACCGTCCCCTAAAAATTGATTGTTGTTTCCATCCAGAAAGTTTCCGGCAGCGCTGCCCATTAAAATATTTGAAAATCCATCAGATTCAGCACCAGCGCGACAACCAATCATAATAGTATTAGAGGTGTTTCCCTGGACGCAGCAACCTGCATCTACACCTAAGAAGACATTACGACCTCCACCGTTAGATTCTGCTCCTGCTTGCAGTCCAATATAGATATTACATCCATAACTATCAGCATTGGTAAGTCCACCAGCATAAGAACCAATGAAGATATCGTAACAACTATCTACTATTCCAGATCCTGCTCCTGCAAATTTACCCAAAAAGATATTTTCAGTTCCAGTTGTAACAGAACCACCAGCACCGACACCAGCAAAGAAGTTATTGGTTCCAGTGACGGTAGTAGCACCTCTTCCTGCACTCCAACCTGATTCTCTACCTAAGTAGATGTTGTCGTCACCAGCATTAGCACGACCAGCACACTTACCAATTGCTATTGAATTTGATTGGGTTGTGTTACAGAATCCTGTACAATCACCAAAGAAGTTGTTATCACATCCAGTGGTGTTTCGTTGTCCTGCAATATAACCAATGAAGTTATTTCGACGACCACTAGTGTTACATAATCCTGCTATAGAACCGAAGAAGTTATTGTAACGTCCACTGCAATTATAATATCCTGCACAATACCCTATGAAGTTGTTTTGAGATCCACTGGTGTTATAGTATCCTGCATCACGTCCAATGAAATTATTCTCAAATCCACCAGAGGCACAGTATCCTGCTTTGCAACCAATGTAGTTATTATTGCCCCCATTAAAATTATAATATCCGGCACATTGTCCAATAAAGTTATTACAACCTCCAGTTTGGTTGCAACTTCCTGAACATTGACCAAGGAAGATATTATAACTACCAGAAGTAGTAGAACTACCAGCACCGACACCAGCAAAGAAGTTATTGATTCCAGTGACGGTAGTGGCACCTCTTCCTGCATTCCAGCCTGCTTCTCTACCTAAGTAGATGTTGTTGTCACCTCTATTAGCACGACCAGCAGAAGGACCAATTGCTATTGTATTTGATTGAGTTGTGTTACAGAATCCTGCATAAAGACCAAATAAGTTATTATTAGATCCACTGGTATTTTTGCATCCCGCACAATGACCAAAGAAGTTATTATTAGATCCAGTGGTGTTGGAGAATCCTGCATTACATCCAAAGAAGTTGTTATTAATTCCAGTAGTATTATTTTTTCCGGTAAAAGCACCAAGGAAATTATTATTATATCCACTAGTATTAAAACATCCTGATTCAAAACCAAAGAAGTTGTTATAATATCCAGTGGTGTTGCAGAGTCCTGAATAAGCACCAAAGAAGTTATTGTAACCTCCAGTGGTGTTGGAGTATCCTGCACTATTACCAAAGAAGTTATTACTACTCCCGCTGGTGTTTTCAAATCCTGCAAAAAATCCAATGATGTTATTATGACTTCCGTCGATATTGTTGTGTCCTGAATAACCACCAAAGAAGTTGTTGTAATTTCCAGTGGTGTTTAATAGTCCTGAATTACTACCAAAGAAGTTATTATATTGTCCAGTGGTGTTGTCTCTTCCTGCACAAAGACCAAAGAAGTTATTATAACCACCAGTATCAGAAGCACACTTACCAGCATAGGTTCCTAAGAAGTTATTATGTTCTCCAGTGACGGTAGCACAACGACCGGCACCAAGACCGATCATATTGTTACAGGATCCAGTGGTGTTGGCGAATCCTGCTCTTCTACCAATGAAGTTGTTATGCTCTCCACTGGTGTTTGATATTCCTGCACCACTACCAAAGAAGTTATTATATCTTCCAGTAGTGTTGTAGTATCCTGCAGACGAACCAAGGAAGTTATTATATCTTCCAGTAGTGTTGTAGTATCCTGCACAAACACCAATGAAGTTATTACCATTTCCACCCGTGCTGCATTTTCCTGCATAATAACCAAAGAAGTTATTATCAGATCCACTGGTGTTGCATTTTCCTACATAAGTGCCAAAGTAGTTATTACTAGATCCAGTGGTGTTGGATTTTCCTGCACCAAAACCTATAAAGTTATTACATTCTCCAATGGAGTTGGAGTCTCCTGCACAAAAACCAATGAAGTTATTAAAAAATCCACCGGTGCTATTTTTTCCCGCACAAGCACCAATGAAAGTATTATTAAATGAACCATTAGCATCGCTTCCCCCTGCATAACGACCAATGAAGATATTATCATCTCCACCGTTGTAGTATCCGGCGCGCCTTCCCAATAAAATATTATCACATGCCCCGCTGTTCCAGTATCCTGCCTCACAACCAATGATGATATTATCATTTCCACTCGTCGCAGAACCACCAGCACCGACACCAGCAAAGAAGTTTCTGCATCCAGTGACGGTAGTGGCACCTCTTCCTGCATTCCAACCTGCTTCTCTACCTAAGTAGATATTGTCGTTAGCAGCATTAGCACGACCAGCAGAAGAACCAATTGCTATTGAATCTGATTGGGTTGTGTTACACCATCCTGCTGCTCTACCTATAAAGACATTGCATGATCCAGTTGTATTGGAATATCCTGTAAATGTTCCAAAGAAAGAATTATAATCTCCTTCATTACACGTACCAGCATTATATCCAATTATTTGATTATAACTTCCAGTAGTTCCATAGGATCCTGCAGCGAATCCCATAAAAATATTAGCACCACCATTATTATATTGACCTGCAAATTGCCCTATAGATATGTTGTTACCACCAGTGGATGAATATCTTCCTGCCCATCTTCCCAAAAATACATTCTGTCCTCCACTAGTATTATATTCTCCTGCATAACTACCCAAGAAGACATTATCATCTCCAGAAGTAGTAGAACTACCAACACTGACACCTGCAAAGAAGTTATTGGTTCCACTAGTAATAGATGCTCCAGTGGTTTCATCTCCAATTTTTATATTGGTACTAGAAAAATCTATCCTATTTCCATCTACAACATTAATAGTATCTTGGAATGTAGAAACACCAGTTACATTCAGAGTTCCATTAATATCAAGAGTTTGTTTTGGTTGTGTAGAACCAACACCAATATTTCCACCACTTTCTGCGACTAATATTGTTGCGCCTATGCCTACTTCTAGGCCATTCTTTACCCTAAAATTCTGAGTAGCCAAGGTTCACTATCCCCTTCTGCTAAGTTACTTTTTTCTATTTATCCTCAGACCTTTATTGCCACGAAGTTGATAACATAATCCGTCTGAGATGCTGATGCACCAGTCGCAAGAAGTCTCAAATTACCACCAGAAATATCAACATCGAAAGATGCCACAGAAGAATTATTGAAGATCGTTCCATACTCATTATGATATGCAGTCGTTCCATTGTGAAGTGCAAGTATCTTTGTAGCATGGAAATTTGTTCCTTGTGTCGCTTGAATTGTATACTCCACAGAACGGTATGTTGCTACTGGAAGTTCAGTATGAATAGCAGTTTGTGTCAGTGTAGAAAGTGATGTAGTAGCAGAACCAATGACTGTGGTGTCATCAATATCAACATTGCCAGTAATACTTACACCAGTTCCAATGGTTTCAAATTTCTTGGAATTATTATGATAAAGTTCTGCAGATCCACTACCATTGAACAGAGCCATCTTATTGCCTGTTCCATATTCCTGAAGATCAATCGCACCATTAGCGGTAATGATTAAGTTTCCAGTACCTTTTTCTTGAATATAAGTATTGGCAGTATCATGATAGATCTCTAGATCTTGGCCTGTACCAACGAATATTTTAGAGTTATCTGTAAAGGTGGCATTGCCATTAAATTTAGAAGTACCTGCTACATCAAGTTTTGCAGTTGGGGATGTTGAACCAATACCAACATCACCAGTTCCTGTTACTTGTACATACTCATCTCCACCTGCATTTCTTATGAAGAGATTGCTGGAATCAATATAGAGATTGCCAGTTCCAGTGTCTTGAATATAACTGTTGTTTCCATCATGATAAATTTGAAGATCTTGTCCATTACCAAATCTAAGTCTATCTTGATCTGCCAGATCAACATTACCATTAAACTCAACATTATCTTGGAAGGTGGTCAAACCACTAATAACTGGAATAGTAGATACTCCAGTGATATTTAAATCTGTAAATGTTGGTGTGCTTGTTAAAGTAACTGTGGCAGTGCTTCCTACTCCAGATGTAACATCTAAATTTATACTTGAAAACTTAATCGCGGCGAAAGTTCCTTCAAGAATATCTTCATCGTATACATCTATTTGTGCTCCACCAATAGCAGATACTAGTTGCCATGCCCATGTTCCGCCAGGACCACCAGAGGTTAAAACTGCATTAGCTCCACCAGGACTATTGGTTGAATCATAAATTCTTTCTGCAATTCTTATAGATCCAAATACATCTAGTAACTGTAATGGTGTTGTTGAGTTAATACCAACACGTCCAGAACTAATATCAAAGAATGCTGTTGTTCCACCAGATCCAACATTTATATCATCTTGGAATGTAGAAACACCAGAGACATTTAATCCACCAGTAATCGTTACACCATAACCAGTGGTTTCAAATTTCTTGGAGTTGTCGTAGTAGAGTTCTACTGCACCATCTGGAATGAATCTTGCAATAGGCTCAGTTCCGTAGAATTTAGAAATTTCTACTTTACTGCCATTTGATCCTAGGTATAGATTTCCACCCCCAACATCTTGAATAATAGAATCAGTTCCATTATGGAGTATCTTTAAATCATCATCATCACCAAAATATAAATTAACACCATCACCAAGATATACATCACTTTGGAATGTACTAATACCAGAGACATTTAATCCACCAGAGACGGTGACACCATAACCAGTGGTTTCAAATTTCTTGGAGTTATCGTAGTAAAGTTCTACTGCACCATCCTGTATGAATGATGCCATCAATTCAGAACTTGCTGCTTTGTACAAATTAATATTTGTACCCTTTAAATATAGTGATTGAAGTGCTTCGATTCTATTGATATTAGCAGCATGATAAATTTCAAAATCTTGATCAGTACCAAATATAAGTTTATCACTATTAAGAAGTCGAACATTATCTTGGAATGTAGAGACACCAGATACTCTTAAATTATTAGTTGTAGTAAGGCCAGTTACATTTACATTCGTTGCAGTTACATCATCAAATGTTGGAGATTCTGAAAGAGTAATTGTTGCGGTATTGCCTGCACCAGTTGCCGTTATATTTGAACCTACAAAATCGAGAGTAGGATATGCTCCCAATAAAGTACCCTCATCATTTACATTTATTTGTGCTCCACCAACAGCAGATACTGGTTGCCATGACCATGTTCCGCTAGAACCGCCAGAAGTAAGAACGTAATCAGTTGCTCCAGCACTATCGGAAGAATCATAAATCTTATCACGAATAGTGATTGACTGCAGATCAATTTCATTATCAGTTACCTGAACATTACCAACAGCAAGTCTTGTTCCAAATGGTATTTGTGTGGAGCCAATACCAACACCATAGTTAAACATCCAGACATCTGTTCCAAGACCAGCGAATGATCCTTGTTCAAACCAAAGAAGTTTCTTATAGGTACTTGATATTGTATCAATTCCAGAAACCGTGAGGTCGATAATTGGTGTTCCTTCCGTAGAAGCAATTGCAATACCACCAGAAGTAGCAGTAGTATCATTTGATAAAATATTACCTCCAGAATCGGTGTTGATACCAAGAATAATATTAGCATCTTCTACTTCTAATGTTTGTGTAAACAGTGTCGCTGATGTACCACCAATAGTGATACTTCCATCGACAAACAAGTCACGTTGAACAAGTAGATCATTTGTTACAGTTAGATTATTTCCAATAGTTACATTGTTAGGAAGTCCTATTTGAGGAGTTACGCCTTCACCAGAAGTTACACTTACATCAATTTCACCAGCAGTTCCTGTTATTGATTTTACGTAATCACCAGAAGTATATGTTCCAAGTCCGATAGAATCTGGAGTAATAGTGGCAGCAAGTGCTACATTTCCAGTACCATCAAAAGATATTGCTGGAGCAGTTACAAAACTTCCAGTAATTGAAAAGTCTCTTGCATTTTGTAACTTAGTGGCAGTTGATGCAACACCAGTTAGATCTGCGGTAACAATTCCAGCAATAATACCATCATTGGTAAGTATTGTTGCCGTTCCAACCGTCAATGATGTTGTTACTATAACATCATCAGGAATTCCGATGGTAATAGTATTTCCAACTCCAGCACCTTCAGAAGTAACTTCAACCGTGACTTCATTATTTGTTCCAAGAACACTTAAAGATTCTATATTTAAATCAATACTTCCATTTGTTGTTCCGTCAGTAAAGTTTAACTGATTGTTTGCATTAACGGTATTATCAACATAAGTTTTGATTGACTGTTGAGTTGCAAGTGCTGTGTCACTATTGGACACCATATCATCTTCATCAAGAATTGTCGTAATACCAACAGTTCCTGCTGCACCAATGTACAAAGTGCCAGTAGTTGTAACGCCAGTTACATTTACATCACCACCAACATCAAGTTTTGCTGTTGGATTTGTAGTTCCTATACCAATATTAAAGTTCTCATCACCAACAATCCAATAATTAGCAGGAAGAGAACTAGTTCTTATACCAATTGCAAGTTGACGACCCTTATGTGGAATTGGAGCATCAAAATTAGAATTGAAACTATCAGTACCAACACCAATGATAACTTTATGATCTATCCTTGTGGAATAGTCACCAAAACCACCTGTTTCAGCACCAAGGAATATACTCCAATCTGTTGGTTCACTAGACGAACCCGCTCTATCTCCTAAGAAAACATTACTTTTTCCACCATCATTCTCAGCACCAGCCTCTCGTCCAATATAAACATTTCTAGAACCAGTAGTATTTACACCACCAGCATTATTGCCAATAAAAACATTAGAAAAAGCATTAGTTGGTGAATTGAGCCTACCTCCAGAATATCGACCCATGAATATATTATCAGTTCCTTCCTGATTATATGCTCCAGCAAACTGTCCAATGGCAATATTTCTTGATCCAGTGGTAGTATATGCTCCTGCATATCTACCAATAAAGACATTCTGATTTCCAGTGGTGTTATATTTTCCTGCAGACGTGCCAAAGAAGTTATTATCAGACCCAGTGGTGTTATAATTTCCAGCACCAGAACCAATGAAGTTATTACTATCTCCAGTGGTGTTCTTAGTTCCAGTATTATAACCACCTAGGAAAACATTATTATAACCAGTTGTGTTAGAACATCCTGCATAAAGACCAAAGAAGTTATTATAGTATCCAGAGGTGTTAGAACATCCTGCATAAAGACCAAAGAAGTTATTACCAGTTCCAGTAGTGGTTGATTTACCTGCACCAGCACCAATAAAGTTATTATTAAGTCCTTTCCAAGCACCACCTACTTGTGGAGTTAAACTTGAACCAGTCTGACTATCACCGATTAAAACATTTGTTGATGGATAAGAAAATCCTTGAACAGTTCCAAATCCAATTACTTGAGGATCATATACCGATCCGACTTGAAGTTTTGTAGTTGCATTATCAGTTCCTAGACCAGTGGATCCAGTTACATTTAAACTTGTAAATGTTGGAGTATCAGAGAAGGTAACTGTTGCAATTCCACTACCATCTTCTCCAATGGCACTAATATTGTTACCTTTAAAATCAATTTGTGTTGCAGTTCCTGAAGTAGATACCAATGCACCTTCATCGAGAATAACAATGGAACTAAGAGTTCCTGCACCAGTAGCTAAAACACTCTTCCAACTCCAAGCACCTGAACCATCAGCAACAATGACATAATCAATATTTCCAAATTCAACACCATCAGTAGATATTCCAGAAACTGATAGTTGATTTGTTGTTATGATACCACTTACATTTACATCTCCATCAATATCAAGATTTGCTGTTGGAGTTGTTGATCCTATTCCAATATATCTTGATGATGGATTAAATACAAGACCTTGTGTTGTAACAGCAAGACCAGTTACGTCACCAACAGTCGGTGAGAATAATATATATTGAATCTGATCGTCAGAAATGTCCTGAATATTAACACTATCTGTGGCACCAACGGAAATAACAGACTGCCAACTCCAAGGAGAACCAGGACCACCAGATGATAAAACATAATTAAGAGTTCCTGCATTATCATTAGAATCATAAATTCTATCTCTGATTCTTACCGACCCATCAATATCTAAGTCCTGAGTTGGATTGGTGGTTCCGATTCCAATCTGGCCATCGGCAGCAATACGGAAAGTTTCTGTGTTATTGATTCCAAAAAGAAGTGTATTCCCTGCAGGAGAATGTATAGTCGTTCCTGTTCCAAGACTTAATGTATTTGCGGATAACCTTTCAGTCTGATCAATCTGATATACCTTACCCGAAGCAACATTAAGATTTTCGCTAGACTTCAGTGATGGATTAGTTCCACTATTGTATTCGTAAAGGAAAGTATTGTCTGGTCCAATCTGAATACCAGCACCATCGGCAAGTAAATCAGTAGTAGCAGTGGTCGCAATACCTACAATAAAGTCGGCAAGTTCAATCGTTGTGGAATTGATTTGAGTTGTTGTGCCATCAACATACAGATCACCCTTAATTCTTACAACACCAGTATTATCTCCAACTGCTGCTGGATCGATAATTAAATTTTCTGGTGCAGTGATAGTTGCGGTATCTGATGCACCATTAGAAATAGAAACACCAATACCAGTGGTTTCAAATTTCTTGGATCCGTCATATTGGAATGTAGAAACACCAGTTACATTCAGAGTTCCATTGACATCAAGCTTTGCTGTCGGAGACGTAGAGTTTATACCAATGTTTCCATACTTATCTACAATTAATCTATTGACGAAATTTGCACTTGCAGCAACACTATCAAAAGATCCTGAAGTGCTATTGATATAAGTATCTACTCTAAATTCTCCCGACCCAATTCTAACTCTATCTACTCCACTGCTGCCAGCACCAAGACCATCATTTCCCTTAAAAAGAAACAGTTCGCTATTTTCAGTGCCAAACGTATGATTTCTTACTCCAATAAATCCATGATTATATTCTGTTTGATTATCTTGAAGAACTCCAGCAAATGCAATATAATTTGATTCTAATGGACCATTTTTACGTTCACCAACTCTCAGATTTCCACGAACATCTAATAGCTCTCCGGGATTTTCAGTTCCTATACCAATATTTCCAGAAGAAGATATACGAAGTCTTTCCGTTTGTGATGTTGAACCATCAGCAGCAGTAAGGAATACAAGTTCTCCACCATCATTAGAAGCAGTAGGAACACTTCCTTTAATTTCTGCGGCAACATAATCAACGGCACCACTATTAGCGTCATAATTTTTAAATTGAAGTGTTGCAAAATCACTACCATTGCTTCTAGCACCACCAACAACTAACTTTCTCGTTAAACCAGAAGTAGAAGATCCTCTAGTGAGTTCTAAATCATTGGTAATGGTTGTGATACCAGAGACATTCAGAGTTCCATTGACATCAAGTTTTGCTGTTGGTTGTGTTGATCCAATACCAACATTACCAGTAACATATAAATCTTCTCCAACAGTTGCAATCCCAGTAATATCAAGATCATTAAGACTATAAAGAATTGAGGGAGTAACTATTACATCTGCATATATCTGAGAAGTGGTCAGTATTCCAGATATATTTGCATCACCATGAACATCCAGTTCATAATCTGCATCGAAAATAGTAGTACCAATACCTACACGACCAACTACCTCAAGTACCTTCTTATCTACATCGGAACCTCCCTCGATGCCGATTTTTTGTTGCTGCTGTCTGCCGCTAAGAAAACGAATTGGTGCTACCATTTTACTTACTTAAGATATTAGAGATTAGAGGTTTCCAGAACACTTGAAAGATATCTCAAATTAGATCCATTAGATCCGACTAGAGTTAGAGCATCACCGGTTTCAACAACCAGTTTTCCTGCAAGAAGATTAACAGTATCATTAGCAGGAATGTCCAAATCCTTTACGATTGGTGTGTCAACTCCGTCACGACGGTAACCAAAACTAATTGTTTCGGTAGAACCACCGATATTTGTAACCTGTGAAAGAAGAACAACACCAGTATATGCAATTGGTGCCGTGTAAACTACTGCTGTTGATATGCCTACTGTTGCCGTAATTGTTTGGAATACGTTTACGGCTGCCTGTGCGACTGCCATGGATTAATCTCCTCCTAATGCAAGAATGAATGGTGTAACCTGTGTGAATAAACTCTTAATATAAATGTTTCCAGACACTGTGCCAGTTGCCTGGTTAATCTCAACACCATCACCAATTCTGAAGTTACCTGCCTGGTCAGTGCTGGTATAGGTGACTTCACCACCATCAAGTTTTACAACTTCATTCTCTTGAATTGTCACTCCACCTTTAGAAGGATATGCACCTTCAATGGTATTTCCTGAACCAATATATTGGAAAGAATGCGAACTTACAATTTGGAAACTTTGTCTTGCAAAGTATGCAATGGTTCCAATTCCAATATTATTATTTAAGTTCTGGATCAAACTAATTGTTGATATACCAGCAACAGGTTCTGTTGCTTCCAAAACTCCAAAATAAATTGCCTCAATTTCTGCCTCTGCAGTTGCTCTATCGTCACCAATGGATGGAGGGTCAATCACAACATTAGGAACAACTTCATATTGAGAGCCTCCACCAAATACAGTTATTAGAGATACTCCATCACCATCAAGAGTTGCTGTTGCCTGACTAGGAATCGCAATACCAGGACCAGTTGGGGCATCAATTGTAACTTTTGGTGTAGTAGTATAACCAGAACCTCTATTGGTGACTTTAATATCTTTAATCACATAATATTTTTTATCAAAATAAATTGCCTGACCCTGATATGG
>Ga0255772_10005242_pt1 | contig 12015 bp, 10 predicted proteins | sample 071ome_34_FD_179970 | JGI IMG/M metagenome (GOLD analysis project Ga0255772, IMG submission 179970) | Coastal salt marsh microbial communities from the Groves Creek Marsh, Skidaway Island, Georgia - 071411BT metaG (version 2) | ecosystem: Environmental > Aquatic > Marine > Intertidal zone >... | reverse complement strand
TTCTTTCAGAGTTGCAAACAGTGTAGGTAGTCCTGTAGAAAGAGCATATATTTCTTCTAACGGATTTTTCAATACATTAGGTGTTCATGTAGGACAAAGTACTGCACCAACAGGTATTGGCTTCTACAGTTTAAATAGTAGTTCTGTACCAGGATCAGACGGTCCAAGACTACTAATGCGTAGAGCAAGAGGCACTTATGATACACCAACAGCAGTAGTTGACACAGACGTACTACACAGAATTACATTTGGTGGTCACGACGGTACTTCATTTAGTGATAATGCATTTATTACAGCTCGTGTTGATGGAACAGTTAGTACAGGTGTAATACCGACTAGCATTGATATTAAAACAACAGATAGCGCAGGAAGTGTACAAACAAACAGCACATATAGAACAGATGGTGCTACAGAATTTAATGGTGCTGTAAAACTTGCAAATTATGCTGACTCAACAGCAAGAGATGCAGCAATTCCAAATCCAGAAACAGGTATGATGGTGTTCTTGACAGGTACTTCTAAAGCACAAGTTAACACTGATGGTACAACAGGTGGTTGGGTAGACTTACACTAATACACTTTTGGTATTTTCTAAAACTTCAATATTCATAGATTGCATAGGTCCGATTTCGTACGCATGAAGAAAGCCTTTGAGTCCTTCAACATCTCCGTCCATCATCCAATCACTGGCATTTTCTTTTACGTAATCTAAACCTGCTCGCCAGATAGCATGTTCTTTAGAATCCTTATGTGCTGTCCAAAACCAATCATCTATTTCACTATACCAGTCTTTTGTACTTTTATTTGCTTGCCAATAATTATCGTGCCAAGTGCTATTATAAATTAATGGACGTAAAATACGCTCATGATATTTTCTATGGTTTGTCCATATTTCACTCATATTTTTTGGCCTCCAATAAGGCAAAAACTTAGGATTAAATTCTAGCCAACGCTTTATTACATGGCATTGTTTTGCAATTATATCTGCACCTTGTGGATGCCAATAAAAGTATTCTACACTGGTGTTATCATAATCTTCGATAAATTCACTTACAGTTGCAATGTTACAGGCTTTGTCACTAAAACACATTTTAAAAACGTTATCTTTGATATAGGTTCTTGGTTTTTCTATTCCTAATAACATACATATTTTTTTATCTTTGTCAAACCTTTTACGTATTTCTTTCATATGTAAAAAATTATGACGCATAAATCCGCTAGGGTTCATTCTTTCTCTAGTTTTTTCTATCCATCCTGCATCACCATAACTTCTAAATAAGTCAAACAATCCAGTGCTTAAATCGATGACACTAATTTTAGTATTTGGACTGCGTTTTTTTAATTCTTTCAATCTTGCTTCTGTTTGTAATTTGTATTCAGCACCCTCATTCCAGTTGTTCATATTGGTGGGGTTTATTGTAGTAAGGTTATTTAAATCTTCCATAACATTTGTAACAACTTCGTCGATAAACAATCCTTGTCTTAGAAATGCTTCTAGAATATTATTGCTATCACCGCCGCCGCTAAAAGCAAGACAAATATAATCATATTTTTCTCTAATTTGTTTTGCCCTTGCAAAATACAAATCATCTAGACTTTGTTGAGGTTCAATATGCCAAGGATAATTGTCAAATGTATCATTATTGAATATCCATTCTAAAGGTTTTTTTGACTGTGTTGAATGTATACAAGCATGAATTTTACTTGTAAAAATCTTATTATCACAAATATAGTAGCCTAATTCAGCATAAGGTATTTTCATCTTTTATAACTTCCTTGAAAAAATTAAAACGCGGATGCCAACGTATCAACAGCATTATTCTAGTGTCCTCAGTATTATGATTTTCTACACTATGTAAAACACTGGTATTGATAATTACTGGTGTTGTAATAGTATGACTTTCTATTACCTCAATTTTTGTTTTATCTATAGGCCATCTTCCGTCCATATTTTCTGCATCAACTTTATAAAATTTTGTTTCGCTTTTTTCTGTATTTGCAATAGGAATGTTTAAACCATACCAACTTAAATCTTGTAAATTCTTTATTCCGCCGCCATCAATGTGCGGAGGAATATGTAATCCTGGCGGGGTTACATAAAATGTAAATCTTTGGGGCAATATATTAAAATTGTTTTTAAGATAATCATACAATGCTGTAGATATCTCTCTGCTATCACTATCTATGCTGTGTCGCAAGTTACCGCCAGATCGATGATCTAAATTGCCTTGTTTAATTTGATTTATATAATCAAAACATTCTTTTTTTATTGCATTTAAATTAGAAATATGTATCTTATGGATATTTTTTGGGATCATTTATATTGCCATTTCGCATTGATACACATATTTATTTGATAAATATTATTGGAGAATAGATATGATATTTACAAAAAAGTTTGTTAGACCTTCAGTAGAAGTAGATTGGTACACACCAAGTGAAGAATTTATGTCTCATATACAATCTACATATATTGATACAGGAAAATGTATTAGATTTAGAGAAAAATCATTAGATGAAACAGGTTGTGTAGTAACAATATTATCAGAATGGGCCGATGGTACTGATATAAATGCTGTAATGTCAGATCCTATGTGGGAAGCAGAAAAAGACAAAGAAGTTGCTTGGAACGAAGGTTCTGAAATTTTGATGTTGGAAATCAAAAGAGGTGATGAAGTAGTATTGTCTCAATAACTTTCTATAATAGAAAAATTATTATTTTTTACACTTTCTAAAACATAATCAAAACTAGGATTTTTTTCAAATTTAGTCTGTAATATTATCCTATCTTTAGGACCATCACAGTAAAAACTATGAAATACATCTGTATTTACTAGATATACATCACCTTCTTGTACAGAAAGTTCTTGTACAAAATCTACATTTTGATAATCGTCAATTTCTATATTTCTACTGCTACCTTTGCCTTGTGAATTTGTGTTTACTTTAATACTTGCCAATTTGTTAATGTGTTCCTCATCATACCATCTTACCCAGTCACCTGGATTAGATTGAAGTGCAATGTTTAAAGCAACTTTGCAATCTATTCCATCTTTGTGTATCTTCCATCCTTTGCCCACAGGACTATAAAATGCTTTCTGTATCCATTTATTGTCCCACTTTCTTACCTTTAGATCTGTATTTTCCCATATTGAATTCCACATACTGTTGAGATAATCATCAACTTCAATCCATTGGTAGCCTTTGTCAGGATTGTGTTTTTTTAAAACTTCATTTCTTAATTTTTCAATAGTATCGCTAGGTAATTTGCCTAACATGTGAAAATATTTCATTCTTTTTCCTTATATATATGTGGCATATGGGTTTTAAATAAATGTACAACATCTGGTAAAACTTGTCGCCAATTAGTACCTCTCTGCTTATCAAGTATATCCATGTTTCGTATAAAGGTATGTAAGTATTTTTCCTCACTATGATCTAAATACTTTTTTAAAAGCCTAATCTCAGCAGTTGCCCATTTATCGTATAGTTCATATCCAAAGTTTTTTTCTAATGTATCAATGATTTCTAACTTTGCAGACTTAGGCAAGTAGCGCATATCTAACCATTTAGGTCCTTCTAAAAATCTAAAATTACATTCTACGTTTAATCTTTTACCTAATTCGCATACTCTGATAACACTGTAAGGAGATGCGGTACCAACACATGTGCTTATATAATGTATATCAATACCATTGTCTTGAAGTGTAATAATATTATTTTTAACCTTAGAAAAATCACCCGGGTGTCTTATTAATTCATATCTATCGCCTACATCATCTATGCTCACACATAACAAGACATTTTTAAAATGTTTCCATTTATCAATTACTTTTTTGTTAATTACAGATAAATTTGTATCATATCGTAGTTCTATATTTTTTGCATAACCTTTAGAAATTAAAATGTCTAGAGTTTTTTGCATAGCAGGAACAACTAATGGTTCCCCTCCTGTAAAGTATATGTGACGCAATCCAGGAGCCATCTTATCAAAAGTGCTCCACCATTTATCAGTTTCCCACCATCTAGGTGTATCTTTCATTTGAGTTTTGCCGTGTGCATCTTTAAAAAATTCAAATGTTTTTGCATGCCCTTTTTTATAAGATCCGTCACCGTATCCTAAAGAAATCCAATCATCATACCATTGATTGCTATGTTGCGGACTACACATAATACACTTTTGATTGCAAAGATTACCGAATCGTAAATCTAAATTAACAATTTTTGTTTTATCTAAATCTATTGTACCATCCGAATTTGTAATTTTATGAGCTTCATAAAATCTAGTATATTCTGGAACTTGTGGTGTTGTATGCCATAGGACCCTTTGTCTTTTACTTACTCCTCTTTTGTTTTCTGTATTGAAAAATCCAGGTAAACCTTTGGTGCTTTCTTCAGAGTCATAACAATTTCTGCATCTTAAAGGTTTTATATTTTTACTTAATTCTAACCTTTGTTTTTTATGCGTTTCACTGTTCATTGCTTCCTCGATACTATGTGTCATTATGTTCATAGTATTACCATCTTTGTCTTGAGCCATACCAAAGTCTTTATCAAAATTTGCTAGGCAACAAAGTTTAAAATCTCCTTGTCCATCTATTTCAATTTGATTCCATGCTTCAGGACAAAAACTTTCTAAATTATATTCCGATTTTGATGTCAGGTTATCAACAATTTCTTGAACAGATAATATTTCTTTTATATCTACAATTCCGCCGCCTGCAAATAGGTGGCCTTTTGTACCTGTTTCTATTCCAAGTTCAAGTGATTTAGTGTTATTCCGGTCATCTTTTCCTATTTTTGTAAATTGTATTCCATTTTGTACACCATCGTTTATTTTTTTAACGTCTCTAAAATCATGTTCAACAAAACGCTTTTTGGCTATATCACTTAATCTACTTTCTTTTGAGGCGGCAAATAAAGTACCAATTGCTACTGCTTCAGCCCCTAACTCTAGATATTCCCTAATGTGTTGATAGTTAGATATACCTCCGCATGCTATTAACGATACACCCGGATAAGCATTTAAAAAAGTTTTTAAGTTTTCTTTGAGATCTGAGTTTGCCATAGTTGTTACAGTTCCCGCAGCGTCTGGACCTTTTATTAAATAGGAATCAAAGAAACTTTTTCCGTAGATTTTTTCCAATTGCATTGCACTGTATATGTCGGTAGTTTTATAATATAATTTTTTGTCAGCAAAATCTTTTCTAAGTTTTTCATACATATCATCAAAAAGTTTTTTATCGTTATCTGTAAAATCTTTTGGTTGTTCTAATCCACCTGTGATAACAACTTCTATATGAGAAAATTGTACTTTATTAAGAATAGTTTTAATTTTTTGATATGCAAAAGGATGTTGTATAGACCTTGAACCTAAACTAATCGATAATGTGCTAGATCCTGTTTCTTTATTGTAATTTAAAAGATCTTTTTCAAAGGCTTCCCAATCTATATAACCTGTTTCTTTATGAATAAAAGTAAGAATGGTCATACAAGGAAGTATACCTGCATGGTAACATGCTATAGCTAACTTGCTATCAGACACATGGTTCATTGAGGCTGCTATAATTGGATGGGGAGTTTCTACTATCATCAGTTATATTTATCTACGCACTTAACTCCAATAAATACGATATGAAACTTGCAAACAAAAACGACAAACTAGGTTACTATTCTGTAAACGGCATAGAATTTGACAGTAAGATTCAAGCATGTTTGTATGCACAAACTGTTGACGGACATATAATCTGGCATTTCAATAATAAATTATTTGGATCTTATCCTTGGCACATAGAGCCTGAAAAAAGTTTAGATGCACTGTATGACGAAAGAGCAAAACAACTTAGAGACACCTACGACTACATAATTGTTTCATATAGTGGAGGTGCAGACAGCCAAAATTTAGTAGAAAGTTTTTTGCGACAAGGATTGTTTATTGATGAAATAATAGTCAACACAATGGAAAACGCAAACAAAAAATATACAGTATTAGACAAAAGATTCAAAGATGCCAAGAACGCAGCCGCTGAACACCATTTTCAAACTGTTCCTAGGTTAAAAGAAATAGAAAAAAGATCTCCTAAAACAAAAATTACTGTACTAGATATGACAGATTATTTAATGTCATCTTGGTTAGAAAAAGGCGATGCTAGTTGGATCATGGACAAAAGAGAAGGGCTCAATCCTTTAAATGTTACAAGATTTAATTACATTCATTTTGACAATGTTAGAAAGAGATTTGATAGAAGTAAAAAAATAGGCTTGATATTAGGTATCGAAAAACCAAGAACATACTACAATGACAAAAAAGAATTTTACATAAGATTTAATGATAGAGCAACAAATATTATTACCATAGAAAATCATATTAAAGAATATGACAACGCAGTAGTTGAATATTTTTACTGGGCGCCTGAATGCTGTGAAATGTTAGCAAAACAAGCTCATGTTGTAAAAAGATGGATAGAAAACAATCCCCAATATCAGAACTACTGGCGAGTAGGTATTTTAAATTTTGACATCTATAGAGAAATACATGAACCGCTCCTACGTAATATATTATACTCAACCTGGAATGCAGAATGGTGGCAAGCAAGTAAAGCAACATTAGATTGGTATAGTGAGTTTGATAATTGGTTTATTAGAGGTTATAAAAATACCAAACAGCATCATATTTGGCGAGAAGGTATAAACTACCTAAGAAATAATGCACCTGATTTTGTAAACTATGAACACGGGTTTGCAGATGGATTGAAGGTAATTTCTCATCAATATTACGTAGGCCAGATTTCAGTATAGTCAAATCAATTACAGTTAAATAACTTACAATTATTAACAAGGAGAATTTTTAATGTTGAATAATTTTTCAGAAAGACATCCGCGTACAATCGCAAAGATGATTTCATGGCGTGTTTTGCTTACGATTTCGCACGTTGTAAACGGCTTTCTGGCAACAGGTAGTTTGCTAGTTGGTCTTAAGATTGCTGGCTGGGCTACTGTAATTAACAGTACCTTGTATTGGTTACACGAAAGAGCTTGGAACTTTTTCCAATTGTGGAGAAAAGAAAATCCTGATAGAGCTTTTGATGATCAAGAAGGTCGGTCAGCATTAAAGATGATTTCTTGGCGTGCAGTTATCACCTCAAGTAACTTTTTTATCCCATTCCTAGTAACAGGAAGTTGGGGAAGTGCTACAATCTTTGCTGGCTTAGCAACAGCTATTAACATGTTCTTGTACTATGCACACGAGCGTACTTGGAATGTGTTTGGTTGGGCAAAAATTGCCGGTGAACTAATTGACCCAAGTTTAAAAGAAGTTGAAAAGGCGCCTGCTAAAAGAGGTAGAAAACCTAAAACAGCATAATGTCATATGGGTTTATTGAAGACAAATTCTATATTGACTTAACCCCTGTAGCTCGTTCTGTAGGCTCTGTAAGAGAAGAGTTTATAGAGCGAGCTAAATTAATTAACAACTCTCATAACAATTTAATTTTAAGTTTCAGTGGTGGCACTGATAGCCAAGCAACCTATCTTGCTTTTCACGATGCAGGAATAAAAGTTCCTTGTGCTTTTTTACATTTTCCAGGTTATAACGATAACGAATTGGAAAATACAAAAGCATGCCAAAAAAGGTTTGGGTTCGATCTGCAAATTGTAGATATTGATCCAATAGCCAAAAAAGATGATGTATTACAGCATTCTAATGCGTTGAAAATACCTCCTAACCAAATATTACATGCGCTGTTCCTTCAAAAATTACCAGAAAAAACCACACTTGTAGAAGGATTTAATGGCCCAGATCCATATGTACACAAGGGCAAACACTACATACTAGAAACAGCAAATAGTGTTGAGTATGCCCGTTTAAGGGCCCATAAGACGCTAAATAAAGCCCGTACAGCGGTGGGTTTTGAAAAAGACGAGCATTTACTACTCAGTATACTAAAAGACGGTATTTTAACGTCTGTGTGCGAATCTTGGGACTATTACAATATAGAAGGATTATCTTATTTGGGCGAAGAACCAATTAGTATAATAAACTATTGGGACCTTTTTATCAAGCCGGTTTTTTATGGAAAAAACTTTGGTAAAGATCTTATATATTTTCCAAAATATCAAGGCTGTGAAAAAATAGATTACATTATTAACGGTATGGAACACGATTATCGAAGTAATCAAATATTTTTAAATGTACAAGACACAATAGACTTTTTAGAAAATGGTAGTGCTACTAAACGCTACTGGCAACGTAACCCTTCCCTGTAACCATATAATACAATTCGTCTAGAGTCATATCATACTGCCTACGATAAGGTAGACCTTTGTATTTGTTTTCTAAAAATTTTTCAAATTCATTTATCAAAGGATCTATCTTTTCAAATCCGTGTAACTTTTCTCTTGGTATAATATTAGGAAACTCTTCCTGCCACCCTTGAAGTTTGCTCGAACTGTTTCCTAGTTTACCTGGGATTTGATCGTTTATTAATCTATGAAACCATTTCCATTTTGTGTGTGCCATCATCATTCCTGGTGACCATCTTGCCCATAGATGTATGCATGGACGATTGTGAAATATGTTATACCTATCAGCAGCAAAGTCGCTTTCTAGCTCTATTGCCTTCCATTCGGCTTTTATATTATAATTACTATGCGGTCTTGCCCAATACATATCTCCCATACTTAACAAAGACAAACCGTCTACATAATCAGCATAGGTCATGCTAGGTAACATACGAGGCCTATCACATTGTGCATCGTCCGCAACTTTTTCAGCATTATTTTCATAAAACTTTTTTAAATTAAAATCAATTATTTTATAATCTATTTTCAACATACCGCATATAGTAACAGCATAACTTACATCATATAAATTTATATCGTCTTCGTATCTAACTATAAAAACCTTAGGTTTTTCGCCTATTTCTAAAAAACTTTTCAACATCAATTCACTATCTAATCCGCCACTTAAAAATAAATTTAAGGTTTGATCTGGATAATGGTCTTTGGTGCTTTTTGCAGCTAACAGTGCTTCCTCTTTTAATGATAGAATCTCTCTGTCCATTTTTTTATATACGGGAATAAGTTTTTCTTGTGCTGATGTTGATCTAGCCCATAACGGACCATCATCATATTTCCAAGAGCTCCAATTGTTTTCACTGAAGTAAATCATTTATATATCTTTCTATTTTTTCTTTTTCTATATTTAAAAGTTCAGGATACTTATAGGTATAATATTGGTCTAAACTTAAACTTAACGCACTTGCTCTATGAGGGTCAAACCAATGTTTTATTTTTCCTTTTTCTTTTACAAGGTATGCATTGAATTCTTCTGCAATTCTTTGGGCATCATACTGAGACATTCCCATGTTATTTGTCCATACCCCATTATCATCAAAAGTATATCCATATTTTTCTGTGTTTAATTCCATATTATTTTGCCAATGAGGTTCTGCATCTTTCACTGGTAATAACTGCAAAGGCGCAATAGCAGCATGATCAATAGGAGAATTCTTGTTTAAAATTTTTGGTAGCCATTCTCTTACTATTGCTTCACTATCATTTTTTAATCCTATAATTAATCCAACATTTATTATAACATCATTTTTCCATACATCTCTTACCATATGTAAATTATCTAAAATTTTATCTGTGGGTGCTGATTTGCCTATTACCTTGTTTGCATTTTGATTTAAACTTTCTATACCAAAAAAAGTTCCTACCAAACCAGAATCCTTTAATAACTGAATAGTATGCGGGTGGGCACACAATAAGTCTAACCTCAAATAAGTGCTAAAACTTATTTTATAATCTAATTTAGAATATACATTTTCATATAAAAATTCCAGTTTATCAACACTGTCATTGTGTGTATCATCAGAATACATGTAATGTGTAACACCAAAATTTTCGTAATTGTAATTTAGTTCGTCAATGATTTTGTTAGCGTCTCTGATATACTCCATTTTTTTCTTACCATTCAACGGAAAGTTACAATAGGAGCATCTAAAAATACACCCACGAGAAATTTCTATAGGTAATGAAGTACCTTTACCAAGGTGATCTGTTTTATGCCAAACATGTTTATGATTATTAAAGTCAAACAATTGGCCTTTTTGATCGTAATTTATTGATTTAGAACCATTTAAATTATCTACTGTATCTAAGTTTTTAGTTTTACCTGCTAAGAAATCTGTCAATGCAACTGCTGTTGCATCTGCATAACCTGTAACAAAGTAATCAAAAAATTTGAATTTTTGCTGACTCCATCTCCAAGACTTTGCGCCTCCACAAACAAACTTTATATTTGGATTCTGTGAGTTGCACCATTCTTTGATAAATGTTATACCTTTTTCAGTTAAACCGATTGCTTTCTGCATTTGTTGCACGTAAGGATCATACAATCCTTTGTCATTAAGTCTTGAACCTTCAAAGAAAGTATTACTCCAACCTACCCATAGTGTTTCAGGTGTAATATATTTTCTTACTATCTTAACAAATTTCTCTGGACGATTGATTATGTGCCAATAATAATCAATAACTTGTACAGTGTAACCTTTGTTTCTTAAAATAGCGGCAATTTGATATGCTCCTAATGGTCTTGATATACTAGATCCAGGGCCATAACCCAAGGATTGACCTTTTTTGTTTATTCTGCTACTTCCTGTGAAAATAACAACATTAGCCATTATAATCTAAAAGCCTCTGCATGTATTTGTGATTAAATTCCATTCTTTTTTGGACTTTATCTTCACCACTAAATTGTTTAACAAATTCATTATGTCCAAACAACTGCTTTGCTTTTTTCCTGATATGATTTTTATTGTAATCTACTCTCAGTTTTATAGCATCTTCTAACGACAAACCTTTGTTGTTGACCCAATAAAAACTATTTTTTGGATCAGGAAAAGTATAACCATATTTTTCAGGACTTTGATTAAATTTGCTGTTCCAAATATTCTTTTTGTGAGCCCATATATCTAATGTCAGAGGATAAACAGCAGCAATATCAAACGGAAAGTCTGGTTGACAAATTTCTTCTAACCATTCTTCTATTTCTTCTTGACCATCATTAGGTAATCCCAAAATATAACTTGCATATTTCACTGCATCAGGCCATTCTTTTTTCAGTATTTCTCCAACTTCAAGTATTTTTTCTTTGCGTATTCCTTTACCAACAGTTTTATTTGCTTCGTAATTCATACTTTCAATACCAAACATGACAGATCGTACACCCATATTGTATAGCAATGGTATTGTTTCTCTATGTGCATTTAATAAATCTAAACGCATGTAAGAACTAAAAGTAATCTTAAAAGGCAACTTATCAACTACTTCGTCATGAATAATTTTTATTTTTGTAGGACTATCATTAAATGTATCTTCTGTAAAAAAATAATCGGTAACATTGTATTTTTCATAATTTTCTAAAAATTGATCGTACAAAACTTTTGAATCTTTTAGATAGTCTAATTTTTTTCTGCCATTTAATGGATACGCACAAAATGCACAACTAAAAATACAACCTCTTGCTGTTTCAATAGGAAGCATTTCGCCTTCATTAATCATATCACTTTCGTGCCATGAAAAATTATCGTTGGTAAAATTATATCTTTCACCTTTTGGATCGTCTACAATGTTTATGCTTCCATCTTCATTTGTAATATATCCTTCTAGTTTCCTTTTGCCTTCTAAAAATTCTGTATATTCAATAGCAGTTGCATCTGCAAAACCTTCTATGTAACAGTCTATTAAAGGTGTAGCAAATCCTTTGCGGCCACTAAAAGCTCTTGCGCCTCCCATAACAAATTTTATATTTGGATTTTTCTTATACACAAGTTTTTTCAATTTGTCAATTTCATTTAAATTTAATAATCTTGTGTTTTCTTTAAGTCTTTCTAATTTGCCTTGTGGCTTGGTTGTCATGTATCCATCGTCTGGACCAGCATTGGGTTTGCCACTAAGAATGTTTTCCATTCTTTGAAACCATGTAGAGCCAAATCCAATCCACAATGTATC
>Ga0255772_10005239_pt1 | contig 12017 bp, 9 predicted proteins | sample 071ome_34_FD_179970 | JGI IMG/M metagenome (GOLD analysis project Ga0255772, IMG submission 179970) | Coastal salt marsh microbial communities from the Groves Creek Marsh, Skidaway Island, Georgia - 071411BT metaG (version 2) | ecosystem: Environmental > Aquatic > Marine > Intertidal zone > Salt... | reverse complement strand
GCTTACGTCTTCATCTTTCCGAGTCAGCTTCACCCGCGCTCTCTTCGGCGCGTTCCATCGCGATGAACGCCGACGCGGTGGAACCGACGAGTTCGCGAAGAGAACCGACGGCGTCGTCGTCACCGATCGCATCGTCGCCGATCGCGTCGTCGTCGCCGTCGCCGTCGTCGTCTGACGCGCGCGACTTGGTTTTTTGTTCGTTCAAAATCGCGTTTTTGGATCAAATAAATCCATCGGTCATTTATACGCATTCGTCATGAACCTCGATCGATGAAAATACGCATCAAAAACAGACGTTCAGGTTCAACGAGAAAACAGGGTCGAGCCGCCACTGAGAGACGCACCGACGAATCATGTCGACGACGCCGGCGGAAAAGATGCGCGAGGCGGCGGTGAAGGCGAGGGAGACGGCGGAGGCGTTACTTCGAGCGTTGTGTGAGGATGAAGCGAGCGCGGAAGGGTTCGCGGTGGCGGCGTTGAAACGCGCGAAAGATGTCGCCGATGAAGAAGATGGGTCTTCTTCCGCTTCTGGTTTGTCGCTGAAGAGTCGAGCGGTGTTCTTTGAAGCGCCAGCGACGGCGGTGGAAACCTTGGTCAAGGTTATGGATGTGTCTAAAAAAGCGGGCGCGCCGGTGGAGAAACGCGTCGGGGCGATCGCGGGAAGAACGCGGTTGGTTGGTGTGAAGGAAGTGGAGGAGGCGATCGGGTGCGGAACGCCGCGCGCCGACGTCGAGGCGTACGAGAAGACGTGCGAGACGTCCGTCGATGAGAAGACGTATGGAATCATCGTGAGCGTTGGATTGCCGTGCTCGACAAACGTGGTCAGGTATGGACGAGTGGTGAATGGTAAGTTGGAGGTTTTGGAGCGGGTGACGGATCCCGCGGCGCCGTCGGTTTGGGCGATGAAGCCGAAGAGCACGCCCGAGGCGCCGACAAAGGAGACGCAGTGGTTGTACTGCACCGATCGCGGGATGGGACGGGCGGAGAAAATGCCTAACTTTAAGTGGACCGGGGATTTGCGTCCGGCGAAGATTTCTCACGATGAACGGTACTTTAGGGGCATGTTGGCGGTGCCGGAGAACGTCGTGCGAACGGATTACGCCGAGACTTCGTACCCAAGATCGGAGGCTGAATCGCGATTGCAGAGGGAAATGTACGAGTTGAACGAACGCGAAACGGAACAACTCCGCAAGTGTTGTGTCGTCTCGCGCGGAGCGCTCGACGCCGTCGTTCGAGCGATCCGACCGGGCGTCGTTCCGGATGAGTTGGACAGAATTTGCCACAACTACATTACCCAACACGGAGGTTACCCGTCTCCGCTCAACTACTACGGCTTTCCCAAGTCGTGCTGCATCTCTGTCAATGAAGTCATCTGTCACGGTATTCCCGACGCGCGTCCGCTCGTCAAGGGTGACATTGTGAACATTGACGTCACTGCGTACATTTATGGCTACCACGGCGATCTCAACGAGACGGTGCTCGTCGGCAAGCCCGAGGACGTGGACGATAAGTCCAAGCACCTCCTCAAGGTTGCCCTCGAGTGTTTGTGGAGAGGCATTGATGCCGTCAAACCCGGCACGAGATACCGCGACATTGGCGACGTTGTCACCTCTCACGCCGTCAAGAATGACTGCTCTGTCGTCAAGACGTATTGCGGCCACGGCATCAACACGCTCTTTCACTGCGCCCCCAACGTCCCCCACTACGCCAATAACAAAGCCGTTGGCTTGATGAAACAAGGCCATTCTTTCACCATTGAACCCATGATTAACCTTGGCGACTGGCGCGACGCCACCTGGCCCGACGGTTGGACCGCCGTGACCAAGGATGGCTCTCGCAGCGCTCAATACGAGCACACCATGGTGTGCACCGCCGACGGCGTCGACGTCCTCACCGCTCGTCTTCCAACCTCCCCAGCCGTTTTCCCTTTCACCGGCGAGAGCGATACCGACGCCGCCGTCGATCACTTGACCGGTCGTCTCGCAGCCGCGAGCTTGTAATTGTTATCTATTCATCGGATTGGCTCGACGCTCGACTCTTCCATAAAGTGCACCTCCCTTCCTTCTCGAGCCCAGGGTTTCCAAGCGGCACAAACCGACTCGGTCCCCCGACTCGGCCCATCGACGCACGCTTCACCCTCGCGAACGCGCACACCCGAAAGACACCATGCCATTCGCGTCGCAATGCGTCGCGCCGGCGTCGTCGTCGTCGCTTCGCGCCGATTTCGGCTGCGTGAAGCGCGCCGGCGGTGCGTCCAACAACACTCGACGGGGCTCTCTGCGAGTCGCCGCCGCGCACGTCCCGGGCGTTGTTATGCCGGAGGGCGACGCGAACGCGTTGAACAAGTGGAGTAGAAAGATTACGCAACCGAAGAGCCAAGGGGCTTCGCAGGTACGAGGGGAGAGCGATGCGAGGGCAGGATTGATTGTCTCGTTGATTGATTTCGGGTGTCCCGCGCAAACGACGCACTTTTTCGTTTGAGGATAAAGGTTCTCCGGGTGCACGTGTGTGAGAGAGACTGACCGATGACGCTATTAAACCATTTTATAGGCTATGCTTTACGCCACTGGTTTGAAGGAGGAGGACATGAACAAGCCGCAAGTCGGCATCTCGTCCGTGTGGTGGCAGGGTAACCCGTGCAACAAGCACTTGTTGGACCTCGCTGCTAAAGTGAACGAAGGTGTTCGGGCCGCTGACATGGTTGGCTTCCAGTTTAACACCGTCGGTGTTTCCGATGGTATCTCCATGGGTACGCCGGGCATGTCTTTCTCTTTACAGTCTCGCGATTTGATTGCAGACAGCATCGAAACTGTCATGGGCGGTCAGTGGTACGATGGTAACATTTCCCTTCCGGGCTGCGACAAGAACATGCCGGGTACCATCATGGCCATGGGTCGCCTCAACCGCCCGGGTCTCATGATTTACGGTGGTACCATTCGCCCGGGTGTCTCCGCCATGGACGGCTCCACGCTCGACATTGTTTCTGCGTTCCAGTCTTACGGACAGTTTGTCACTGGTAAGATTACCGAAGATCAACGCAAGGACATCGTGCGCAACTCTTGCCCGGGCTCTGGTGCCTGCGGTGGCATGTACACCGCCAACACCATGGCGAGCTGCATCGAAGCGCTCGGTATGACGCTTCCGTACTCTTCCTCCATCCCGGCGGAAGATCCGCTCAAGATGGATGAATGCTTCATGGCGGGCGCAGCGATGAAGCACATGCTTGAAATCGACCTCAAGCCGCGCGACATCATGACGCGTGCCGCCTTTGAGAACGCCATGGTCACCGTCATCGCGCTCGGGGGTTCCACGAACGCGGTTCTTCACTTGATCGCGATGGCCCACTCCGTCGGTATCAAGCTCACCCTCGAAGACTTCCAAGCCGTGTCCAACAAGACGCCGTTCATCGCTGACCTGAAGCCGTCTGGTAAGTACGTCATGGAGGATGTTCACAAGGTTGGTGGCACTCCGGCTGTGTTGAAGTACCTCATGAGCGAAGGTTTGATTGATGGCTCGTGCATGACCGTCACCGGCAAGACTCTCGCCGAGAACCTCGAGATTTGCCCGGGCTTGAAGGAGGGCCAAGATGTCATCCTTCCGTTGAGCACTCCGATCAAGCCGACTGGTCACTTGCAGTGCTTGTACGGTAACATTGCCACCGAAGGCTCGGTCGCGAAGATCACTGGTAAGGAAGGCTTGTACTTCAAGGGCTTCGCCAAGTGCTACGACAGCGAGGAAGACATGCTTGAAGCGCTCGCTAAGGACCCTGAATCCTTCAAGGGTAGCGTCATCGTCATTCGCTACGAAGGTCCGAAGGGTGGTCCGGGTATGCCGGAAATGCTCACCCCGACGTCCGCCATCATGGGTGCGGGTCTCGGTAACGACTGCGCCCTAATCACAGATGGTCGCTTCTCCGGTGGTTCTCACGGCTTTGTTATCGGCCACGTCACCCCGGAGGCGCAAGTCGGCGGTAACATCGGTTTGCTCAAGGATGGTGATATCATCGAAATTGATGCCGAGAAGCGCACCATCAACGCGCCGGATGTGGTTGACGCCGAGTGGGAGAAGCGCCGCGTGGGCTGGAAGCCGCCGGCGTTGGAAGCGACGCGCGGTACTCTCTACAAGTACATCCAATGCGTGTCCTCCGCGTCCCAAGGTTGCGTCACCGACATGAACCCGGACTTGGACAACTAAACATCAGATGAGGATGATGCATTTTGTTGATTTTGCCGACTAACTTATAGACTACACATGCAATACATAAAAAGCTAATTGAAATTAATGGCTACGTACCTATGACGCCTCGCGACACGCGGCGAGTAGGCTGTTCTCGTCTATGTCAAACGTGTACACAAAGTAGTGATGGTTGAGACTTTTGACGCCGTGTAATCGTCGAACGCCCGATGGGCCCGTGAGAGCGCCAGTCTTCGCGTTTGGACACGCGAAAATAACGCGCTTCAGTCTTGAGTGCACGAGCGCCATGGCGCACATGATGCACGGCTCTCGAACCATGAACGCATCGTATCCAGTGCACAGATACGGCCTTCCCATGATCTCTGTCAACGTCGATCCCTTCACTTGCGCGTCTCTCTTTCTCTTCTTATCATCCCCAGAAGCGTTTTCCTCTGCGATTTTCTCCTCTCGGCGCGCATCGATGAGCGCCTGCACGCGCTCCTCCTCGGGAAATGTTTCCAAGTCAACCCTCGCTGCGTAATCGACGGCGGCCACAGCGGCGTGTCTCAGCGGGTGCTCATCCGACTCATCCATCGCCTGCGCCACCTCTCGATCTCCCACCGGGTCGACAATGATGACGCAATTTCCACACTCCCCTCTCTTAGCGTCGAACGCCCGCGCGCACGCGCTCGCCGTCCATTTCCTCATGTACTCGACGGTTTCCTCGCTCGGCGGCTCCTCCTCCGCCAACCGTCTCGGATCCTTCGCCACGATCGCGCACGGCCAAACCGCATTCGCCCTCGCCCACTCCTCCTTATCCGTCGGCGCCTCCACCGGCGCGTACGCGTAGGTGTACTCGCACGCATCTTCACCCCCGACCGCCTCGGCTAACGCCCTCGTCGCCTCTCCGAACGCCGCCCTCGCCTCCGCCCTCGCGTCGTCGCCGTCGCCACCCTCCGCCCCTTCACCCCCGCTCTCCCTCGCCGCGCCCACAATCAAAACGCTCCTTGACCCATCTTCGCTTCCTCTCGCCCGTTTCACGTGTCCCAACCCGTCCGGCACGGACGACCCAGCGTCTTTCAGCGCGCGCAGTGCCGCAGACGTGCGCGTCCTCGGCACCGCACAGACGACGCATCGCACCGTCACGACCGACGTTCCGTCGTCACCGATCGCGCGCGTCGACGACGGGACGCACCGCGGACGACCTTTTGTCGTCCACATGCGCGCTTCGTCGTGGTCGTGGTCGTCGTGGTCGTCGTCCGTGCGTCGCGGTGTGTCGCTAGTGTGCCAGCAATTGACCGTTACGTGTATGTACAAACAGTATATCGGTACATATATGAAAATCCACAGTTGCGCAACGATTATCAAAGAATGCGTCACTGTTCAACGCGCGCGCGCGCTCGGAGAATAGGACGCCATCCCGACCGAGGATCGACGGGGGAGGAATTTCGAGACGTGGGAACGCACCGGCGAAAAAACCGCGAAAAGTCCGAGAATCGATAAACCGCGACGTTGGTTTGATTTGATACGAATCGAATAATCCATCTCGAATTGGATCGACTACAGTTGTAGCGAACGAAGGCGCTGAAACCACGGACATCGCGCAGGATTGATCATGGGGTGCGTGTACTCGCTGCCGGATACAGCGACGGATGTGGTGAAAGCGGCGGCGGCTGTGACGACGCAGACGTGGTCGCATGGGTTGGAGCTGTCGAGCACGGCGGCGGCCAAGGCGGCGCGCAAGGCGACTTTGACCAAGTACGCGTTGGTGAAATGTACGTTTGACGCAGACGCTTCAGCCAAGGCGAAGAGATTGGAAGCGATCAAAGAGATGCTTTACGATCAAATCGCTCTGTGGAACGCTTGGAAGTCTGCAACGGTGGCGATGGACTTTAGCGTGCTAGCGCACTGGTCCAGGCACTGTCACGCAAACGGCGAGTGCACCGCGCGTTTGAAAAAGGTTGCCATGAGTGTGCAGAACGCGTCGGCCGCGCACAAGGAGTACGTCGGATTCATGCACGGACCGTTTATCGATGCTTTGGACGAAGCGATCGATAAGCTCGACGATGCGTGGAACATGTACGAAAAGTACGAAAAGGCTGAATACAAGCTCAAGCTCGCCGAAAAAACGAGCAAGAAGGAGGAGCAAAAGATTGCAATCCTCAAGGGCGAGGCTGAAATCGCGCTCCAAGACGCGAAAAAATCGCTCGACGATACTGCTCGCGATGTGGAGCAAAAGATTCTCGTGCCGTGGTACGACAAGGCGAACCAAGCCTTGCAAGACTTCGTGAAGAAGTGCGCATCAGTCAAGGAAGTCGGCGCCGTCAACAAGAATGAAGCTGACGAATTCGCTGCGGCTGCCTTTGATCGGGCCAACTCTGTGGCGTACACCAAGATTAAGAAGCGCACCATGACGGCTGGCGACGCAGCGTCCGCCGCGATGCACCTGGTTGGAGGCGGTAACACGAGCCATTTGCCAGAGAAGTACAACGAAATCAACGCTCAGTTGGCAGAGATGAGACGCCACGGCGCAGCCTTGGTGCTCACTTTGCGCGAGTTCATCCCGTACATTCGCATCATCTTCGGCCCAGACCGCATGAATTCGTTCGCCGATAATCTTTGCAAAAAGATTGACGGATTCAAAGCTCTGAAGAAGACGGTGGTCAACTTTAACGATAAGATTGCCGCCTTGACGAACGACATTGACGTCGACGAATACAAAACCATCACCGACGAGCTTGATCAAATCATCACCATGGAGTTTGATCGCGTCGCTCAGCTCGCAACCGACTACACGGTTGCGATTGCCCAAATTACTCACGCTGAGAACGCGCTCGTGCACGCTGAGAAGGTGCACGCCTCAAACGCGGAGAAGTTCATCATGCCACCGATTGGCAAGGAAAAACTTAAAAAGTTTAACGCCGCCAAGGATGCTTGGAACAAGGCGCTCGAAGACGCTAAGAATAACATCATCATTTCTCGTGAGCGCGCGGAGAGCACCTTAAATAACCATGAAGAAGCTTTTGCCGCTCTCTTCCTCGTCTCTGGCTGCACGTTCAACGATTTCATCATCGTGAAGATTGAAAACGCGTGCAGATCCATCACCGACGCCAACTCCATCGTATCAGCCGTCAAGCCGAGAGCGATCAAGGATGCGGCTGAAGAGCCCGATGAGGAAGAAGTCATCGAGGTGCAGCAGATTGAAAGCCTCGAAGTCGCTGAAGAAAGTCTCAAAGAGGCTGCCGAAGCTCAAGCTCAAGCTGAAAAGGCAAAGGCTGACAAAGAGGAGGCGGAGAAGAAGGCTGCCGCCGCCGCGGAAGCCGCTGAGAAGGCTGCCGCTGCTGCAGAAGATGAAGCGAACGAGGAGAAGAAACGTCAAAAACTCAAAAAGGCTGCACAAGAGGCAGAAAAGGCGGAAGCCGAGCGCAAGGCTAAGGAAGAGGCTGAAGCGAAGGAGGCTGCGGCGGCGAAGGCTGCATTGGAGAAGGAAAAGGCTGCGGAAGAAGCTAGCGAAAAGGCCAAGGCTGAGCTCGAGGAACAGGTTGCAATGGCTGAAAAGGTTGCCGAACTCGAAGCTTCAAACGCAGAGCATCAACACAAGACGATTCAGCTCACGCGTCAAGCTTCACTCGCAAATAATACTGTGAGTGTACAAAGCCATCTCGAACGACGCGCTTCGACCATCGCGGAATAAATACGGGGCAATTTGTTCACACACTCTAACTGTAATCAAAATGACAGTGCCTATAAATTATAATGCATAATCGCGGTACCATTCGCTCAATTACTTCCTCATGGACTTCATCCGGCTGCCTTGCTTCTTCAAAGGCGTGAGCGGCTTTCTCGCAACCGTCAAATACATCACGGTGTACGTGTTCGTCTTGCCACCAGCGACGAGGGCGTCGGCGCCCTTCTTGAGGAAGCCGCTGACGTTCACGCTTCCTTTGGGCGCGATGCCGAGCTTTTCGAGGCCAAGGACAAAGTAGTGAGTGATGTTTCGACCCCAGGACGTGGTTTTGAAGGACCAGAAATCCCGGAAGGGCGACCAACGGCGGTATGGATCAATCGGTTCGTACCACGGGATATCCGCCGTCTTGACGAGATCTTCCTCCTCCAAAATTTCGAAACCAGCCTCCTTGAGCGCAGCGAGAACCTCGTGCGTGGTTCTCGCGGTCGGCAAACCGTTACCAAGCAAAATGTCTTGGCGGATGGCTCGATGTTCGGGGTTGTTTTCGTCGTAGTCGTCGGTGAGGCACCACTCATACGAGGCGAAAATGCCACCCGGTTTCAACACGCGGAAAATTTCAGAGTAGCAACCGACTGCATCCGGCGCGTGGCACGTGGCTTCGATTTGGTAAACACCATCAAAGCTGTTATCGGGCTTCGGGATGTTCATAAAGTCAGCCTTGATAAAGCCGCAGTTATCGTGTCGTCCCGTGCGCTTGTTCATGACTTCCCCTCTAGAAATCTGAAACGCATTATTGTTCAATCCAGTCACGCTCGCCCCGGTGAACGCGGCAATCTCGCGAAGCGGTCCACCAACCCCACATCCAACATCGAGCACCGAGTCTCCTTTCTTCACCTGAAGCTTACTCGCCAGGTAATGTTCGTGTCTCACGATCGATTCCCGCAGTGTTTCCCACTTGTACCGGTGCGCAAAGTGAAACGACTCCCCCCAACCGAACTCGTAAAACGACGTCGCGAGATCGTAATACTTATTCACGACATCCGTGTAGTTTCCCTTACGCTTCGAGTCATCCTCAGTCTTAAAGTAATCCTCGTAATCCGTTGTCGCCTTTTCGGTTTCGTCTCTCGCGATCTTCCCACCGAGGAGCCCGATCTGGGACACGCCTTTTGCTTTGCTCGCCATACCGCCGACCGGGTATTACTACGATTACAAAAGTGCGTGCGAATGAAACACTATCCGTGTGTTTCCCCGGCGCGCGAGTGCGAGAGCTATCGGTCGCGTGCCGGCGTCGTGGAGTGTCGGCGCGACGCCGACGCGCGCGATCGGACTCGAATTTCGAAACAGTATCCGTTTCTGTTTACACTGGCATATTTTCTTCTATCGACTTAAAAGAAACAGTATATGTAACTAATGTCCGATCTATGAATTTATCACATCGGACTTAGGATGGGTGAACTCACGAGTTCCCAATCGTTCACAGCCTCGGCAGCGCGACGCGCGCGGACGTGCGTACGTCAAACCCCGAACGTGAGGGTCCGTGGGTTAAACACCGAAGCAATGCGTGGGGTATTCCCCGCGTCTGAACTCGGCGTCGCCATGCGCGCGCGCGACGACGTCGATGATGATGGCGTCCTTGCGACACGAAGAAGAAGGGAGCTTGCGAGCGCGCGTTCGAGCGAGTCCCGTTTGCGGTCGGCGCTCCTCGTCATCGACGTTCAGAACGATTTCCTCCCACCGGACGGCGCGTTGGCGGTCCCGGGCGGGAATGAGATCGTCTCGGCGTGTTCAGACCTCGTGGAGCAGTTTGAACGGGTGGTGTACTCGCAGGACTACCACCCGGCGGGGCACTCGAGCTTTGCGAGCTCGCACCCAAACGCGGCGCCATACGACGTCACGACGGTTTCGTACGGCGAACAAACGCTATGGCCCGATCACTGCGTGCAAGGGACGAAAGGATGCGCGTTTTCTCCGGGTCTCGTCGTCACAGACAAGGTAATGGTGGTTAGAAAAGGGTACAATCCCGCCGTCGATTCGTACAGCGCATTTTACGAAAACGACAAGTCGTCCGGCACGGGTCTGCGGGAATACCTCGATGCCGAGAATGTGGACACGGTGTACGTCGCCGGATTGGCGTATGATTTTTGTGTCAAGTACACGGCGTTGGATGCAAAGAGATTGGGATACAGGACGGTGATCGTTCGCGATTGTTGTCGAGGCGTCGGGTTGCCCGGTACCATGGAGTTGGCCGACGCCGAATTAGCCGCGGCGGGCATCGAGTTTGAAGACACCGTGGGCGTTTGAGGGGTCCTTTCCGGTTCTGAATCGGACCAACACGTAAATTTTAGTAGCATGTACCGCATTGTAATTATCGATACCACTTTTCTCCGCGAAATCTCTGCGACGCAAAGACGCGAAGGCGCCTCGCAAACCTCTCTGTTTTTGATATGATTTTAGTATTCGACACTTTGCGTCGCGCGAGAGACGTGGGTTTCGTTCGCTGCGCGGGGAGAATACACAGAGGCAGTGATACTCATGCCGTCCACGGTACGTCTAAGTCGTCGATCGACGCGCGCGCGCGCGCGATGCTTATTGAAAGCGTGAACGGCTGAAAAAGAAGTGAAAGACTAACGCAACTTTGCGTTGAACGCGATGAACGCAGGCGAACGTGCGACGTGCACAAAAGGCGGAAAGGGAAGCGACAAAGGCTGCAGAACAGAGCGCGAACAAGGCGAAGGCTGAGGCGGATGCGTATTGGAGCGCGGCGGGGGATGGGAAAAAATCCAAAGCGGCGGCGCGAGCGGACGAAGACGCAGCCAAGGCGGACGCCAAGGCTGCGGCGCGTGCCGAGGCGAGAAGACAAGCGGAACTCGAGGAAGCGGAATTTGCGGGTGGTAAAGGGTCGTCGGGAGCGAAAAAGAAGGTGACGGCGTACGATTTGGCGCAAGGGAAGGAGATGGACGCCAAGGCGAGGCTGCGCGCGAAATTCGCGGCGAAGAAGGCGGAAAAGAAGGAAGTCGCCGAGGATGAATACGCCAAGACGGTGGACGCGGCGAACGATAATAGAAAGGTGGACGTCGTCGCGGCGAGTGGGATCGATGCCGCGCTCGACGCGCTCGCAGTTGGGGAGAGATCTGCGTCGCCGGCGCCACTCACGGGTAGAGCGGCGTACGCCGCCTTTGAAGCGGAAAAGCTTGCTGAACTCAAGGCGGAAAAGCCGGGATTACGCAAGCAACAGTACGACGATTTGCTCAGTAAGCTCTGGGCGCGATCGCCGCAAAACCCAGCCAACCAACAAAAGTAATAGTCGTAACATTAATATTAAAAACTTGCCAACCATCCCTTGTCTCGTCTCTACGCGACGCGGCGCAATGGTCGTATTGAAATACAAACGCGCACTCATACACTCGGTTCGATCGCCTCACCCATCCCCCACGCGCACAGAGCCCACCGCTTCATCTTCACTTCCCTTCCCTCTTCGACGACCCATCCACCGTCTTCCGTCCCGTGGACCAGTGTTTCCTCCTCGCCTCGCTCGCCACGTTTGCAAAGGTTTGCCAGAACCCGAGCACCGCCCGCTCCCCTCTCTTCGCCCCGCTCTCCCGTTCCACGTACCTGTTCCCGCGCATCGACGTTTCCTTTCGCGCCATTTCTCGCAATCTTTCATTTTGCGTTCGTTCCCGTTCCATCGCGCTCGTCGTCGTCGATGACGACGACGACGACGACGATGACTCGTCAGCGTCACTCATCTTGTCAAACAATCCACGTCTGATAACCGTCTGACGCGTCCCTACCCCGCGGCGTCCTTCGAATCGCGTCGTCGCGGTTGTCGTCGTGATCGCCTTGATCATATGCATCGTCTTCATGATCCCTCGATCGTGCGCGTAAACACCCGTCGTCGTCGTCGTCGACGTCTGAAGATCACGCACTCCAATCAGTCAACGATCGTTCAAAACCGAAGCAAACAAACTGTTCACATGTCGAAACATTTGACGCGTTACGACGCGTTTGCGTCGCGCATCGGGCGAATGGATGGTGAAATTCGGATGGAAAAAATCCACTTTTCCGCGGTCCAATCCCTCGTCGCGGTTTCTGCGCGACGTCGGGCGTCGATCATTACATTTCTGCGTCGTCACACTTTGCCTCGGTGCTTGCTTTT
>Ga0255772_10005230_pt1 | contig 12037 bp, 18 predicted proteins | sample 071ome_34_FD_179970 | JGI IMG/M metagenome (GOLD analysis project Ga0255772, IMG submission 179970) | Coastal salt marsh microbial communities from the Groves Creek Marsh, Skidaway Island, Georgia - 071411BT metaG (version 2) | ecosystem: Environmental > Aquatic > Marine > Intertidal zone >... | reverse complement strand
ACCAATAGCACCGAAGTGCATGTACGCTGGCTCCGATATCCAGTCATTGTTTAGTGGAATGACCTTCAATATTTCTACCTCACTAGGTTCAATACGATCCCCAACAAGATATTTGCTATCTGCAAACTCTGTTTTGATACGTTGTTTATAAACCTTGTCTTTTACTTGACGATCAATAAATGCTGGCAAGTATGCAATTAAACCTACACGACCTATCGGCATTTCTTCACTGCTGTATGCTGCAAACAGATCAGCTTCAAATTGCGGTAAGTCTCCAAGTGCTAACATGGTATATCTACGCATATGTTTATCACCTGCTGCTTTTGCTGCACGATCTTCATCTGTGATTGTAAGTGGCACAAAGTCTTCAGGCTTAAACCCATCTTCTAAGGTATAAGCGATTAGTTCTTTGTTGCTGAATGTAGTAGGTTGACCTTCGCTATAACGACGAGTTTGTTTTTCATAACCGTTGTTTACACGATAAGCTGCAAACGCTAGATGAATAAGCATTTCGGTATTGTGTGTCATTTTCAGTGCCTTTGGATTGCCTAATAACCATTGTTTATAAGTTAATATAGCAGGACAATCTTCCATTGTCAACCAAATACGTAAGAAAAAACTTCAGGAGTGAGTTTTTTAAAATTTACATGTCTATACTTTTTGCTGTATTGCATCATAAATTTTAACTCATTCTTCTTATCTATGTTGTTACCTAATGTATTTTTTATATCTTCTAGTGTTGCCACAAATCTTGGCCAACCGTGTGCATCATCATCGTCAAAACAATCATTATTATTTTTAATTGTAGTGATTGCATCGTCTATATACATATTCCAACTTTTGGGCATAATACTCGGTAAGAGTGAATTAGGTTCATATACAATGTTAGGACTTATGCTTATCTTTTTGTTGTATTTTTTACTTAGTTTAATCAAATATTTTGCGTAGTTGTTGACATCGTGCAAGGTAATTGCATTAAATGCTGTATTAAAATTAAAACGTATCCAATCCTGTTGCATCCATTTGTTAATATTTTTATCAACTTGTTCCCAACTACTTCCATAACGTGTTATTTCAGTCAGTTTACCGGTGCATTCTAAACTCATACTTATGTGTACTATTAAATTTGGATATGCTTTTTTGCATTGTTTTAGATAGTCTAAATTTGTATCAAATATTTTGTCAGGTGTATTACAATTTGTTATGAAGTTCAATAACAATTCGGTGCTTTTTGGAGCACCTTCATAGAATGCATCAACAAATCTTTTGAATTTTCCATTTTTGACTTGGGGGCTTAAAAAAGGCTCGCCGCCTAATATAGCCAAGTCTACCCTACCGTTTGCATCAGCACGTTTTCCAACCGTTCTAATTGTATCTATTATTTTTTGTATTTTTACATCATCTTCTTTGTGAATATCTACAGGCTTATTACCAAACATTTTAGTGTTTTGATTTTCTTGCACCCATTTACTGCTCAACCAAGGACCGCAATATACACACGCTAAATCGCATGTATTATCAAAAAATATTTCTAATCTTGTAAATTGCTGGTTGTAAGGAGACAGACTCAAATCTTTATTTTTTAAAAAATCTGGTATTTTACCTTCTGTCTGTCTCCAACTTTTGATATCTCTATGTTCTGCTCGCCAACAATTATCACATGCTGTATGTTCTACACCATTTGATAAACTTTGTCTAATATCTGTTAAAAGTTTATCTTTTTCCGGAGCATCAGGATCATGATCATCTAAGCTAGAACCTTCTAGCAATTTACAGCACCACTTGATTTCGTTACGTGGAACATCGATTAATATATCTTTGTAAGGAAAGTAGCAATCTAATTTTGGGCTCATGCGATATTTATACTTGCGTCCATTTCTTATGTGCAAGTTTGTTTTGTTCTGCCCATGTAACAAACAATCCTACTTCTCTACCGTGCGCTTCAATTTCGCTGGGTTTATCCCAATAGTCAAATTCATCTTCTGCATTGTGATCAAGTTGTCCTAATTCATATTGCTTAACGTGTACTAACTCGTGTGCTAGTGTTGTGAGAAGATCACGTAAACGCAAACTGCGCTTAATATCAATTTCGTATTCATGATTATCAATTTGCACACAACCACCTAAACTGCGATCGTTTGTAAGCCTACGAAATGAGATTTCGATATCTGGATTGATATTGAACTTGTTACACACATAGTCTGCCATGCTATAAGCATACTTGCGTTGTGCTTTAGTGCCGCCTTGAACATATATCATATTTGCCTCGGTGATTTGCCAGTGATTAAGTACATTTTCTTAATAATAGCACTAACATCTGCTTCTGTTAAGTAACCTTTTACTTTTTTCTTTTTATCTGTAATGCCAGGCATGGGTGTAAGGTCACCTTTGTATATTACAGCAATCTCATAAGGAGCTGTTTCTGTGCTGTAAGCACCTTGACCACTGATAATGCTAAGTTCATATTCGTCGCCAAACTGCAACACGCACTGATAATCGCCGAGGATATCAGCCTTCTCAATCATTTCAAAACTAGATAATTCTAATATAGCCATGTTGCCCTCCTTGTTAACTATTTTATAGCATAGCAAACAATGTCTGTCAACCTATATAAGTGTATAAGAAATCAGCAATATCTTTGTGTCCTAATGCATTAGGATGGTAATCATGTTCGCCTATAACGTGGGTTTCTTTTGGTAATTTTATAATATTATTTTCTTTTAGCCAACTATCGTAATTTATATTCCATCTAGTTAAATCTAAATTACATAAATTGTTTATAATTTTATAGATATCTTTGTGTTTATGTTTTAATAGTATTTCTATATCATCTTGTAATCTATCTACAAGATACAAAGGCACCGGACCAAACCATGCTTGGCATATGTGCAAGTCTATGTTTTTTTGCTCACATAAAGTTTTTAATATATTAATTTTAGAAGTTGTTTGCTCATATACAAACTTGGGATCGTTTTCTAAAAAATTTAATAAGCCAACAATAATGTTAAACCTATCTTCAATGCCACCTATGTGAAATATATTATTTAATGGTCTTATATTGTGTTTTCTTAGATTGCTATTGATAAAAGTAAATCTCGTCCAGTCTGTTAGTTGCCAAACAATTTTTTTTGGCGACTCTAATAAAACTTTGTTTACAATTGCATTAAATGCATACTCATTAGATGTGCCTGATTTACCTATATTGACACATTCAAGATTTAATTTTTTTGATAAATGTACTGGCCACTTGTCAAAAGTTGTGTCATAATCAGGATATACATAAGACTTAAAATTATCGTCAGTCCAACTACATCCTGCGGTAAGCAAGTAGGTCATAATCTAAATGTAATTCTACCTTTGTCTAAATCATAAGGTGTCATTTCAATACGCACTTTATCTCCTGCTACTAATCTAATTCTAAATTGGCGCATTTTTCCGCCTGTGTAGCAAGTCACTATATGTCCATTGTCGAGTTTAACTTTGAACATTTGATTAGGCAGCACTTCTATAATGCTGCCTTCGAACTCTAATATACCTTCTTTACCCATTATCTACTTTCGTAATGGACATAATTCCGTTTTCTACCTCTATTTTCAACGTATCTCCTGGTTGCCACCCCATACGTTCTGCGACTTCGTCTGGGATTTTCATAAGAACATTTTCAGGATTATCTGGGTCATCCTCAAAAATGTCTTCTACTTTGTATTCTATTAGATTATTATTTACCATTATGCTTTCCAGACACTTGCATAGTAACCTTTGCCGTTTGTGTCTCCTCCGCCGTTATCGATTGTTTGTCCATCATACTCAACTTCGGTAATAGTATCTTCACCATTTAAGAACTCTGTAGTTACAATGGTTAGTTTTTTTACATCAAAGTCACCATAGGTAGTAATAGTGCCTTCAAAGAAGGTGCCTTTTTCACTGCTGTAAAGTTGCGCAATGTATTCCGTACCTTCTGGTGTTTCATCACAAACACCCATTTGTACCAACTCAACTTCGTAATCACTTTCTTCACCTAAGCGATCATTTAGTTCACTAATACGTTCGTCTAGAACTTCGTTAAGTACTTTGGCATTGTATTCTTCACTATCAACTTCGTCGATCATAATGTGGCAACTACCCCATTCGCCTCCGTAGCTGTGTTCAAACTCTGTGTGTGATTCATACCAAGGACGCTTGTAGTTGTCATCTTCTTTGTCATGTAAGAATTGTGCTTCTTCTGGTACACCATCAATCTCATCATACTCTGGTTCTTCATCATCGTCAGCGGCCATATATGCTACTAGATCATTGTCACCGTGTTCATCTAAGATAGGTTTCCAAAAATCATGTGCTTCTTTCGAAATGCTCATGTATGCTGCTTCGCCGCCGTAGCCGCTGATTAACACACGATAATAGCGTTCACCTTTTAATGTATCAATTGTTTCTTGTTTTTCTTCACTTGTAGCCATAGATGTACTCCTTCAGTTAAATACTACAACAATTTTACAAAATGTCAAGAAAAAAGTTGACTTTGACACCAAATAATAGTAGTATAGTTTATGTTTATAATTTATGGTTATGCATTTTATTTTATCTGTGCATTGATTGGAATTAGCATTGGATATCATAGATACTTTACGCATAGAAGTTTTTCAACAAACAAACAGATAGAAAAACTTATGCTCATGTTAGGGTTGATATGCGGCGGACGTAGTGCGTTAACATGGGCTGCTGTACACCGTATGCATCATGCCAAAAGTGATACAGAACATGATCCACATAGTCCTATTTTCAAAGGTGCGTTTGAGGTTTTAACCAGTAGGTGGAAAGTAGAATACATACCACGTAAGTATATTGTTGATTTGCTAAAAAATCCAAGGGTTGTATTTTTTCACAAGTATGGCAAATATATACATGCAGTATATGCATTTATTATGCTGCTAGGAGGATGGCAGATGTTTGTAACTTTTGTGGTTATGCCATTTGTATTAGCATGGATAGGGTTTGGTTGTTTAAATTATTTTGCACACAAAAACGGTCATCCTGAAGATGTACCATTACTTAACTTTATTGCCCCAGGCGAAGGGTGGCATAAAACACATCACAATAAACCAATGTCTTATAAACTACATAAATTTGATATAGCAGGAATTGTAATTGAAAGATTTTTTACTACAACAAAGTTTAGCAGTTAGAACAAATGTCTTACCTGAAGTTCGTAAAGTTGTTGACTCTATAAAACCAGATTATGATAGTGTGAAACATTACAAAACCAATATAATCGATTGGCTTAAACCAATTGTGGATTTACGTGACTTTTACGTATATCCAAGAAATGGAATCACAGAGGGTTTAGATTGGTGGTGGGGTAGAAGCGAATATCATATTTGGAGTCCTACTTGGGAGTATCAATGGGTTGACTATAAACGCAGTGGAATGGCACCTCATTATGTGTATCAAAGCATCCCTAGTGCAAGAGACGGCAATTATTGCGAAGTTAATTCTCATGTAAAAGTTGCACTAGATTTAGCATACGTAGGTAGCACAAAAATACAAAAAATAGATATACACAAAGGTGTAGAAAAAGTATTTTTTAGTTTAAGTAAACCGTTTGGTATCCGCAATATTCGTACAGGATGGTATTTTACTAGAGAACCAGATGATATGCTAGAACCACTTACTGAAAATGCAAAATATTACAATTACTATGCACACGATGTTGCAGAAGCAGTGATAAGTAATTTTGATATTGACTATGTACATAACCAATTGTATAATAAACAAAAAAATATATGTGAGCAATTAGATTTTATACCTAGTGATAGTGTATGGATTGCAACTACTGAAAACAAAGAATACGCAAAATTTATGCGTGATGGACAAACAGCAAGAATATGCCTTGCAGGAGTTATGAATGAAGAAACATGAATTACCAACGGTAGCAGATTTAGGGTTAGAAATTGATGTAACAAGATTACAAGCAGAATGCGACAGACTTGCAGAAAAGTTTGTAGATGTACGTACTGCTAATCCCATGTTGTGTGACAACCATATGGAACTTGTAGAAAGTGTTTATGATAACTTTGAACAAATTAATTTAACAGAACCAAGTGAAATACTTCCATATGAACCTAGTATTAAAAAACGTCTACAACGTAGAGAAGAACACTTGTATAATATACCGACAGATGATTACAAGTATAGTTATATTCAAACAATTGTAGAGCAGTGTAAAGCACCTGCTAGTCGTGTTCGCATTACTAAACTTGCTCCTGGTAAAGAAATACCATTTCATGTTGATTACGATGTAGGATACGCTGTACGTTGTATTTGCCCTATATACACAGATGACATGGTTGTAAATAAATTTAGACGTGATGGCAAGATAGAAGAATATAATTTACAAGCAGGCAAAGCATATTTTCTCAATATTGGTTATCCTCATGCTGTATATAATAATAGCGACAAACCACGTATTGCACTAATGTTTAGCTTAGATGGCACAGCGGACATTGAGAATTTATGAAATGGTACTTAGGTAAAATACAAAAACATATACCTGCTATTGAAGAATTATTTGCTAATAATGCAAATCACAAACATGCAGAAAACTATTCAAAATGGCCTTTGTTTGAATACACCAAGTTTTCTCGCATGGGCTATGATGATAACAAAATGGTTTATTATAGTGCAGGCATAGCTCGTCCTGAGTATGGCAATAGCATAAGAATAATGAGCAGGCATACTAGAGACAGAGATTACAACTTTGGCTCATATAAAGATGATTTAGATAGGGGATTAAAAACCCTAGATTATAGTGCTTTTTATGCCATAGAATTAGGATATAAAGATATATGGGTTAGTAGAGAAGAAAGTCCAAAATTATTAGAATATTTTGCAAAAAACAGCAAATTAAATTGGAGTGTTACATACGAAGACATACCATTAGGTAGAAAGCAATATGTATTACGATTAAAATGAAAAATGTTTTACTAGGATCAATTAGTGTAATTTACAGCAACTGGTTGCCATATGCAAGCGGGTGTTTAATAAGTTATTGTAAAAGTGTTCCTGGTATCAATGAAAGATATAATTTTTTTGATCCTATTTACAAACAAAAACCTGTTGTAGAATACAGAGATATATTATTACAAACAGATATACTAGGATTAACCTGCTATGTTTGGAATCAAAGTTATAATGACAAATTGGCCGCATATTATAAAAGACTTGTTCCGCATGGGCAAGTTATCTATGGAGGACCGCAAGTACCAGAAGATACGTTGTTAAAAGAATTATATGATAATGCTCATCCACATGATGTTAGCATAGCAGGTTTAGGTGAAATAAGTTTTGCAGAATGGTTGTTAGAAATACCAAAATCTAATAGTGTACTTAGAGATGTTCCTACTCCATACTTAGACGGTACATTTAATAATATTTTATCAAGTGGTGAGAACATTAAAGTTAGTTTTGAAACAAATAGAGGTTGTCCATATGGATGCACATTTTGCGATTGGGGTGGACAAGCAAGAAACAAAATAGTTCAATTTGACTTAGAAACAATATATAAAACCATTGATGAAATATATAGTCATAGTAATATAAGTGAATTAGAAATATTAGATGCTAATTTTGGTATACTGCAAAGAGATATATCTATTATAGACAAAATGATAGAATGTCAAAACAAACACAATAATAATCTTAGAATTAGTTATAGCGGATTAGCTAAAAACGGTAGTAAACATTTACCCATTATAATGGAAAAAGTTTTTAATAATCTACCAATTGACCAGCGTAATTTAAAAATAAGTTTTCAAACACATACACAAAATGTCTTAAAACAAATCAACCGCAACAACATTAAAAACGAAAAACTTTATCCATTAATACGTGAATTTAAGAATAAAAACATACCAACTACAAGTGAAATGATCATTGCTCTGCCAGGTGAAACTGCTGATAGTTGGCTTAAAACTCTACATTACAATTTCCATGATTTAGGAATAGACTTTGTTAGAACTTATATTCTTCATGTGGTAGCAAACACACCACTATATCATCAGTTACAAGCCGGACAATATGAACTGCGTACCAAAAAGATTATATACGCAGATAATGAAGTTGAAATCTTGCATCGTTGTAATAGTTTTGATTATGAAGAATTAAAACTTATGTTTAGTTATTTTTGGATATTCAATACCTTTATTAACACAGGAATGTTAAAATCACAAATAAAAAACTTGTACAACGAAGTAAAATATATCTACCAAAATTTACACCTTATGCCTTTTATAAGTAAATTATTGCAAGATTATTTGCAACTTGTTGAAAAAGTATTTTCTCCGGCGCCTATCACAAAATTGCATAGTAAAGAGGAAATTATGTTTTTTACTAGCACTCTAAAAGGCAACGAAATAAATGAAATTTTAAACAATCAAGAATTAGTATGCCAAGAACTACACATGTATGACTTGCACACCAATTTTACTTGTGATGAGCCAAATAAAGCAATAAGTATTTTAAAATGAAATGTATATACGAATTAAACATTAATCAAGACCAAATAAAAGAAGAATTAAACTTTTTAAACAATCCAAGGTTTAAAGACCGCGGATATGATGATCTATGTTTTTATGTTAGTGACGAAACTGCAAGAAAACAAGGTTGTGATGCTGTAATTAAATTTAAAGAAGACATAGGGGGAATGTTAGAAGGTATACGTTTTTTAAATATGAAACACAAAGAACATTATGGATTTCACGTTGATAGCAACGAACAAGGATATCATCCCGAAATACCGTTAGACATTCTCCTTCCAGGTGTTATAAATTTTCTTTTAAGTCAACCTGCAGGTGATACAACATATTGGTCCGTAGATCCTAATATGCGTAATTTGTGGCCATGGGCTTTTGCAAAACGTGTGTATAGGTTATACAGAGATGATGTAAATGATTGGATTGACGAATCACACATGAACACCGATCCTGATAGTATGGAAATAGTTGACAAATTTCAAATAGCAGATAAACCTGTTCTATTTGATGTAAGCACTTGGCATAGTATTAAATGCGAGGATGCAGAAAAAACAAGACAAATGGCATGTTTTGTATTTTGGCCGTATTTAACATTTAGTCATTTAGTACATAATCTACAAAATAGAGGACTGCTAATAGAAAGATGACCTGGAAAACACTAGTACCAAACGAAGTATGGACAAAAGAAAATTTTTTACCAGAACATGTTGTAGATAACCTTTTATCTACAAATTATAATAACCTAAAGAAAATTAATAATATTAACACTCCTCCTGTAATGTTTGATACAAGATTTGACTATAATATTTTAAGCGACAAAAATTTTAGAAATCAATATCACAGAGACATAGTGTTTTCAATATTAGATGAATTTTCTGTTGCAACATTTTTTAAAAAATTACCTACTAGTAACTTACATCACATGCAATATTTTTACAAACAAAATGATCCTAATAGTGCTGTTGCTTTTGATTTACATGCAGAAGATAAAAAGATTTACGGAGATTTTGTTTTTATGTTATATCTAAGCGACGAAGATACTGGTGCAATTGAGTTTCCAAACAAAGAAGATGCACGTAATGATTGGAGCAAAGGTTTTCAAGAAATGTGTGATGATTTTGAAGTTAGATTTAGCTATTATACCAAATCAATACTACCAAAGAAAAATATGTGTGTAATAGCAAAAACAGGAATAGCTCATAAAGTGTATCCTTGTAAAGGCATACGTCCAAACATTACAGGATGGCCATTTTTTAAAGAAGAAGAATTGTATACACTAGATGCGTGGTCAGACTACAAGGATGTAAAATAATGTATTCAATGGTTAACACAGATATTATTGATAAATTATTAGAACAAATAAGTCCTAAAACTATTGTAGAAATAGGAACTTATTATGGTGGCTGGGCATGTTACTTAGATAATGTTACAGATGCACAAATTTTTACTTTTCAAAGTCCTAACGATGCAAAATTAAATCACATACCCGAATCAACTAGAGGTGAATATCACAACGATTTTGAATGGAAGAAACTAATCTTTGAAAAATTTCCTAAAGAATATCATGGATTCTTTGATTTTAATTTACTTGCAGAAAATATAAGCAACACCAAAAATGTAACATTAATTTTGCAAACTAGTCCTTTAAAGTATGATTGGAAGTATAACTTTGATTTGTGTACAATCGATATTACTCCAGAATTTTCTGTTAATAAAATACAATTTGATTACTGGCACAAGTATTGTAATAAAACAGGCATAATTAATATTGGTGCTTACGGTCATCAGCAAGAAATGTTTGAATATGTAAAAACATTTGATAATTTTTCAGTGAAAAAAATAGACGAACATTATGTATGGGCAATTAAAAAATGACATGTTTAATTGCAACAATGAGATCTGGTAGTACTGCTTATGCAGAAATGATTGCTAAAGACGATAAAAAAATTTTACAAAAAATGAATGCTGATTTGTTGCAAGACGGAGAACACTACGATAGAGAACTATTTGATTTCTTTTATCATGACTATCGCACACACGAATCTCGATTCCACCATTACACGCATCTTGAAGTTAAACCTTTAGTTAAGATTATACCAGGCTTGTGTAAATCTAAATACCTTAATTATTTTATTAAAAACGAAAAATGTATTTTTTTAGATAGACGTAACAAGCTAGAACAATTTTTGAGTTATGGTATAGCAAAATATACAGGTGCTTGGAGCACTCACTATCATAAAACAATTGAAGCAGGAGAACTTGAATTTTTATATGCAGATTTTGTGTATTTTAAAACAACTATTGATGAATTTTATAAAGTTGCAAATGATGTTACTTACTATGAAGATATAGATTTTAATAACGCAAGAATACAAAAAAATTCTTACAATAAAAAAAAATTATTTTCAAACTATAAAGAAATAGAAAGTTGGGTAAATGATGTATACAATTAAAATAACTCCTGGAGAACTTATAGACAAGCAAACTATTTTACTTGTAAAAAAAGATAGAGGACTAGAAGTAGATTTAATTGAACAAGAGTTTGGTGGCGAATTTGTAAAAAATATAAAAGAATTATTGTATGCAGTTAACAATCAATTGTTTGATTTAGAAAATGCAGCAAGAGAAAAGATTGCTGCAAATGTTTTTGATTATAACTACATTGAAATATGTAAAAGCATAACTATTTTAAATGACAAAAGACATGAATATAAGCAGTTAATTGATCAACATCTTGGATACAAATCAGAGGTTAAAAAGTATGCAAGATAGCTATGGCTTAGGCATTGTGCGACATTTAGGCGATCAAATATATGAAAATAGTGTTTTTCTAAGACTGGCAAAACGTTTTAACAAGCCGGTTTACAAAGGACCGCATTTTAGACAAGAACTATTTGATTTATATCCTGATTACTATACTAATGTTGAGTTCGTAGAAAAAGATGGTCCTAATAGACAATTTCCTTGGGATTACACACATGATCCACTATACATACAATTTGATCTTCAAAAAAGTCAATATGTAAAAGGATTACCCAAGTCTTATATTACTATACAATTTGATGCAATTTACGAAGAACATATAGAAAATCAAAAACAAATAATCGATAAGTACAACTATGATGTGATTGATATTGGCCATAAAAAATACAATCTTGCACAAACTCTTTATATTGTGGCAAATAGTCAAGGACATGTAGGTGCAAATAGCGGCATGAGCAATTTTGCTTTATGTGTACCTAACACTAAGTGTGACAAATTTGTGCATGTTTATAGCACAATGTTTGATTCAAACAACACACAATGTTTTACACTAGCTTGTAAATTAAATGGAGGTGTTTTTTATGGCAAAGAATGTTTTATGTAGTTTGTTGTTTGGCAATGTAGAAATCTATAATAAATCTAAAGAAATGCTTGTAAGTAATCATAAAAGTGTTGCATCTAAATGGGGTGTTGATTATCATTTAGGATATAACGAAATACAAGACACCACAAAGAGCAAATTGCTTTCA
>Ga0255772_10005218_pt1 | contig 12049 bp, 8 predicted proteins | sample 071ome_34_FD_179970 | JGI IMG/M metagenome (GOLD analysis project Ga0255772, IMG submission 179970) | Coastal salt marsh microbial communities from the Groves Creek Marsh, Skidaway Island, Georgia - 071411BT metaG (version 2) | ecosystem: Environmental > Aquatic > Marine > Intertidal zone > Salt... | reverse complement strand
ATAAAACGATTATTAAATGATTTTAAGAATCAGACATATACTAGTTTCCAAATTATTATATCAGATAATGGATCAACTGATGGCACCAAAGATTATATTAAAAAGAAGCATCCCCAGGTTAAGTTAATTGAAAATAATCTATCTTTTTGGTGGACAAAATCTACTAATGCTGGAGTTAAGTATGCGTTAGCTAAATCCAATTCTTCTAAGGATTTTATTCTTACTCTTAATAATGACTTAACAATTGATAACGATTATTTAGAGTCTTTGATAACCTGTCATAATTTAAATAAATATTCGATTATAGGTTCTTTGAATGTCGATAAAAATTCAGAAAAGATTGTTTTTGGTGGAGTGAAAATTAATCATTTTACAGCCAAGGAAAATAGAATAAACTATGGTAAAATCTTTTCTAAGCAAAGAAAATATGATAATATTGAAAGTGACGTTCTTCCCGGGCGCGGGACTTTAGTTCCTATTCAAGTATTTAAAGAAATAGGTCTTTATGATGAATCTCTTCCTCATTATCATGCAGATTATGAATTTTCAATTCGTGCCAAAAATAATAATTTTAATTTATTAGTTTGCTATCAGAGCCCAGTCTTCTTTTATAGAAATAATTCATCGGCATATTCCGGTGTTAATAAAATCACTTTTAAGCAATTCTTTAGATCGTTATTTATTTTGAAATCACCAAATAACCTATTTATTAGAGGGAAGTTCATTTTTAAAACCGTTCCGTTTCAATACTTGTTTTTTTACCTTTTTTTCGACTTTGCAAGAACGATATATAGAGCTTTCACTAAAATTTTTTAATTTTGTCGATGGATTACACAAAAAAAAATACAATTTTTATTGGCTGGAATGAGATTACAGAAAAATTTTTAAAATATAGAATAGATAATCCAAAAGAACAGCTAATTGTAGATTTTGAAAATAATTATGAGAGGGATAGCAATCTATTATATGAAAATTTCGATTATCTAAATGATGTTAATAGAAATATAGATTTTATTTTTTATTTCTTTGAGAAATTTGATCTCAATCAATTTATTAGATTATCGAAACTTTGTGAAGATATCGATGCCTGTTTTTACATTTGCTCGAATGTTAAAGGATTAAAAGATAAACGATTTCTTGATTTAAGAGGTTTTGAAAGAATTTTTCAGCGTCGTTATTTTATTAAAGAATTTTTTTCTAAAACTATTGATCTTATGTTAAGTATAATAGTCTTAATTTTTCTTTCACCCATTTTTATTTTCATTTCTTTACTAATATATTTCAAAGATGGTTTTCCCATTTTCTTCGTTCAGGAAAGAGTTGGTATTAATGGAAAATTGTTTAAAATGGTAAAATTTAGAACAATGTTTTCAAGTGTTGGTAGGTTTGAAGCTTCACCTGAGGAAAACAATGATTCTCGTGTAACAAATTTAGGAAGATTTCTTAGAAAAACTAGTCTAGATGAACTGCCTCAATTTTTTAATGTTTTTAAAGGAGATATGTCAATTATAGGTCCTAGGCCTGAGATGGAATTTATTGTAAAGCAATATAATGACTTTGAATATCTTAGATTAAGAGTTAAGCCGGGTATAACTGGTGCATGGCAAGTTGGTCCTACTAGAAATTCTCCTATTCATTTCAACGTAGATTTTGATATCTATCAAATGATACATAATTCTTTTTTCTATAAATTGAAAATTATATATCAAACAATTTTTATAGCTAAGAAAGGTTTTTAATAATCTTTTAAATTATTAATTATTCCTTGTGCGAAATTTTTTGCCATAATTTCAACAGTATATTTTTTTGAAGTTTTAATTGCTTCCTGTTTCATTGATTGAAGAATTTTCGAATTAGATAATAAAAAAATAATTTTTTCTGAAAAGTCATTTAAATTTTTTTTTGTCATAATGCCATTTACATTATTTTCAAAATATGATATTTCAGGACAATGATTTTTAAAATCAGAAACTACTATTGGTAAACCGGCTGCAAAACCATCTAGTATTGAAAGTCCTACATGGGATGGAAGAAGCATTAAGTCTCCAATAACTAAATTTCTTGCCTTTTCTTGACCATATAGAGCACCTTTAACTTCAATCCAGGATTTATTTTTAGTCAAAGTGTTAAGCATTTTTTTTTCTGGTCCATCTCCAATTATTACCAACTTTAACTTAGGTATACTTTTTTTAACTATTTCACAGCCATCTATTAAAAAATTAATTGCTTTATTTTTATAAAGTCTTGAGCAAAAAATCAAAGTTCTATAATCATTATCAATTTTGACTTTATTTTTTCTTGCATTGGAAACATAACTAAAGTCGATACTATTGTTAACAATTGTAATCTTTTTATCAGATACGTTATTATCATTTAAAATCTTTTTAGTTATTTCTGTGTATCCAAACCAATAATCAACTTTGTTTATGAAAAATTCCCTGATTCTTTTTGAAATAAAGCTATCTTTTTTATGTAATACTTTTCCATGTCCCCAAAAAGCAACCTTGCATTTCTTCTTTAAAATTAATTTTGTAAAAAAAATTTGATAATTCAGAATGGCAGAATTTGATTGTTCAATGATAATTAAATCGTATTTTTTTAGATCTTGATATATATTTTGCCAATAAAATTTTTTCCCAAAATTGTAATTTTTTACTCTTTGAGCATATTTTATAGCTTCTAATCCATCTTTATATCCCTCATCCAAACTGGCATTTCCTCCGAATACCTTTAATTCAATATTGTTATCATTTAAAATTTCTCCAAGAATATTATAGAATTTCACTCTATAATCTGCTAGATGCCTTTGTACAATTGCCACTTTTTTCATTTAAAACTTTTCAATTAGATTTATTTCTTTAAATTAAGTCTAAAAAATATAAAGTATAAAAGGGTGATTATGAAAATTGGAATAATAGGATATGGATTTGTTGGGAAGTCAATTTATGAACATTATAAACATCTAGTTGATATTAAAGTTTATGATATAAAACCAAATCAAATTACCGTCAGTTCAATAGATGATTTATTAGATGAACGAATAATATTTATATGTTTACCTACCCCGATGAAAAAAACTGGAGAATGTGATATATCAATTATAAAATCTGTTCTCGAAAATCTAAACAGTAGGAGGATTGATAGAAAATTAAATATTGTTATAAAATCTACTATTCCTCCCGGTACGACAAATCAATTTATTAAAATGTATCAAAATCTTGAAATCTGTTTTAACCCTGAATTTTTAACAGAAGCAAATTTCATTGAAGATTTTAAAAATCAAGATAGAATTATATTGGGTACTAATAATAAGGAGTATTTCAAAAAACTAAAATCACTATATCGTATGGGATTCACCAATACACAAATTATTCACACTAATCCCACTGAAGCAGAAATGGTAAAATATGTTTCCAATGTTTTTCTTGCTGTAAAGGTATCTTTTGCAAACGAAATTTTTGGGATTTGTAATTCGTTAGATATTAATTATGAAACGGTAATCAATATAGCAAAAATCGATAAAAGACTGGGTGAGAGTCATTGGCAAGTACCGGGGCCTGATGGTAAAAAAGGTTTTGGTGGAAGCTGTTTTCCTAAAGATATTAATGCTCTTATTTACTTTTGTAAAGATAGGAAAGTTCTTTATAATACCATTGAAGCTTCTTGGAATACAAATTTATCAGTGAGACCTGAAGAGGATTGGAAGTTGCTAATAGGCCGTGCAATTTCTGAATCTGAATAATGTTGATATTATATATACTAAAAAACTGATGTTTTTAATTAATTAAAAAGCCAGTATTAATATATACAAAATCATCTTTTTAGAGCATCAATAATAATAGAAGTGTAGTTCAATTGATCCAAATTTCTTTTATCGTTATTTTTTGAACGATAAATCATTCCATCTTTTTTATTCCATTGATGGGCAATAAATTTACCATTTTCATTGAAGTGCTCTAATAAGTTTACTTCAAATCCTGCTTTTTCAAAAACCTTTCTAAGTGTTTTATAATTATAAAGAACTTTATGATCATCGGCTCCAGGGCCTTCACCATTTACTCTAACATGATTGATATAATTTTCATCTGGGAAAAATCCGTCAGGAACAGCAACTCTAATGTAACCACCTTTTTTAAGAAACTTAAAACAATTTCTTGCAGCTAATTCCCCTTCCTTTATTGTTAAGTGTTCCCAAACGTGTTCAGCAAGAATTGCAGAAATTTGATTTTCCTTGAAGAATTTTTTCCATGTGTCTTCTTTGAGAAGGTTTAAATATTCAACTTCTGTCCTTAGCCAACCTTTAGGAACTATACCTGAAGCTCCAATAACAATTCTAATGTCATCTTTATTATTTATTTTTTTTAGAATGTAACTTCCATAAAGACTTCTTAAGCGTATATAAAAATACTTTAAAAATCTTTTTAAAAAGGAATTTTTAATATCTGTACTCGTCTTTTTTAAAAGGACCATTTATTGAAACGCCAATATATTTTGCCTGATCTTTTGATAGCTTGGTTAGGTCAGCATCTAAATGTTTTAAATGAATTCTAGCCACTTCTTCATCAAGCTGTCTTGGTAAGTCATAAATTCCAGTCTCTGGCTTGTTCTTAGCTAAGAAAATTTGTGCCAAAACTTGGTTAGAAAATGATGTTGACATAACAAAACTTGCATGTCCAGTCGCACAACCAAGATTAACTAATCTTCCCTCCGCTAAAATAAAGATTTGTTTACCATTCTTAAATGTATACCTGTCAAGCTGAGGTTTAATTTGTTCTTTTAATGCATTTGATTTGTTTAGAGCATCTACTTGAATTTCATTATCAAAATGACCAATATTACAAACTATTGCTTGATCTTTCATTTTTCTCATATGATTAAGAGTGATAATATCTTTATTTCCTGTTGTTGTTACAAAAATATTCCCTCTTTCGAGAACATCTTCCAATCTTCTAACTTCAAATCCTTCCATTGCAGCTTGCAATGCACAAATTGGATCAATTTCTGTGACAATAACTTTACATCCATATGATTTCATGGATTGCGCAGAACCCTTACCGACATCACCATAGCCGCAAACAACTACTGTTTTACCTGCTAACATTACCTCTGTAGATCTTTTAATTCCATCAGCTAAAGATTCTCTACAACCATAAAGATTATCAAATTTCGATTTCGTAGCAGAATCATTAACATTAAAAGCAGGGAAGAGCAGGGAAGCATTCTCAACCATTTGTTTTAATCTTGCAACTCCTGTTGTTGTTTCTTCAGAGACGCCAATTATTTCAGGAACTATATTATGCCAATGGCTAGGATTTATTTTATGAATTTTTCTTAAAAGTTTTTCAATTATTATTTCTTCTTCAACTTTAGAAGTTATCTTAGGAAGTTTTTTATTTTTATTATAATAATTTTCAAGCTCAAATCCTTTGTGAATAAGTAATGTCGCATCACCACCATCATCTACAATAAGATTAGGACCTTCATTTCCATTAAAAGTTAAGGCTTGCAGGGTACAATCCCAATATTCCTCCAGAGTTTCTCCTTTCCAAGCAAATACAGGAGTTTGCGTTTTTGCTATTGCAGCAGCAGCTTCATCTTGAGTTGAAAAAATATTACAGCTTGCCCAACGAACATCCGCACCTAAATCTTTTAGAGTCTCAATTAAAATAGCAGTTTCAATCGTCATATGTAATGATCCAGTAAGCTTGAAACCTTTTAATGGCTTAGTTTTTGAATATTTTTTTCTTAAAGACATTAAACCCGGCATTTCTTTTTCTGAAATGTCAATTTTATCTCTTCCAAGCTTAGCAAGGCCAATATCCTTGACTAAATAAGGTAAGATTTGAACTATGTTATTCTTTTTATAAGATTTTTTTGAATTCAAACTATTTATTTTCTGACTTTGAATACTATTAAGCATAATTACACTCCTATTTTAGAGAATCATTTTAATGATAAATCAGTATTTTCCCAACTAAAAATATCTCTGCCAAAATGACCATAAGCTGCAGTATTTTGATAAATAGGTCTCTTTAAATCTAAATAATTAATTAATCCTTTTGGTCTAAAATCAAAATTTTCTGAAACTAAAGAAACTATTTCTCTTTCAGGTATTTTATTGGTTCCAAATGTATCAATAGTAATCGAAGTTGGTTCTGCAATTCCAATAGCATAAGATACTTGAATTTCACAATAATCAGCTAATTTTGAAGAAACAACATTTTTGGCTACATATCTAGCTGCGTATGCAGCGGAGCGATCAACTTTAGATGGATCTTTACCAGAAAAAGCTCCACCACCATGTTTTGCCATCCCCCCATAAGTGTCAACTATAATTTTTCTTCCAGTAAGTCCGCAATCCCCAACTGGTCCTCCAATTACAAATTTTCCAGTGGGATTTATTAAAATTTTTGTATCTTCTGTTATCCAATTCTGTGGTATAACAGGTAGTATTATATGATTATATATCTCCTCTTTAAGTTCTTTGTATGAAATATTTTCATCATGTTGGGAAGAAAAAACAATCGCAGATAATCTTTTGATTTCTTTAGTATTTTTATCATAAACGACACTCACTTGACTTTTTGCATCAGGCCTTAACCAGGCTAGTTTCCCTGACTTTCTTACCTCTGATTGTTTTTTAACTAATTTATGCGATAAATCAATTGGAGCTGGCATTAAGTTTTCTGTCTCATTACAAGCGTATCCAAACATAAGACCTTGGTCTCCCGCTCCTTGATCAAAATCTTCACCTTCACCTTCATTGACTCCTTGCGCTATGTCTGGAGATTGTTTTGAAATATGATTGATAAACTCACATGTATCTCCATTAAAACCCAAATTTTCATCATTATAGCCAATGTCATTGATTACATTTCTTACAACTGCTTCCAATTCTGGATTTGCTTCGGATGTAATTTCCCCAGCAATGATTACTAAATTATTTTTAATCATAGTTTCACATGCGACTCGACTGTTTGGATCTTCTTTAAGATAAGCATCAAGTATTGCATCTGATATTTGATCGCAAACTTTATCTGGGTGTCCTTCAGAAACAGATTCTGATGTAAAGATATAATTGTTCATTTTCTCTCCTTATTTATGAAAGTAATTTAATATTTTTAAAATTGATGTTGTATCATTCATTAAATAATAATGAATGATTGGAACGTTTTGATTAATGAGTTCCTCAGATTGTTTGATAGCCCACTCCGTTCCTATTTCTTCAAGATGTTGAATATTTTTTTGCGCCTCATTTTTTAATTCTTCAGGCAATGAAATATGAAAAATTTTCTCAAGGCCTTCAAGTTGTTTTGGTTTGTCCAAAATTTTTATCCCTGGTATAATTGGAATAGTTATTCCATTGTTTCTACATAATTCAACAAAATCAAAATATTTTTGATTATCAAAAAACATTTGAGTGACTGCATACTCAGCTCCCGCTTCAATCTTTCTTTTAATCAAATCTATTTCATCTGCGAAATTATTGGATTGAAAATGATTTTCGGGATAGACTCCAATACCTGTACACATATTGATTGGAGAAGGATTTGCGATATCAGATAAATATTTACCAGTTTTCAAATCATTGATTTGTTTTACTAAATCAATTGAAAATGCATTCACAGATCTCACATTTTCATTGACTATCTTGGGACTACCATCTCCACTAATTGCTAAAACATTTTCAATTCCCAGAAAACTTAATTCTATGAGAGCATCTTCAGTTTCTTCTTTTGTGAATCCATTGCATGCAAGATGAGCAACGGTATCTATATTGAATCTATTTTGAATGATTCCACAGATACTAATTGTTCCAGGTCTTTTTTTCTTTTTAATTTTTTTACCATCCTTCATATGTGAAACCGTAGAGGCATGACTAGTGACATCAATAAATGGAGGTTTGTACTTCTGAAGACTTTCTACCATTTCTAAGATAATTTTTATTCCGCGACCTCTTAAAGGTGGGATAATTTCATAACTAAATTTAGTTGATTTGGAATGATTGATATGGTCAATTATTTTCATAGATCTAAGATATGTGGAAAGATTTTTTTTAAACTTGCCAGTTTCATATTTTTTCTTTTAGAATAATCTTCAAGTTGTTCATTTGATATTTGTGAAATTGAAAAATATTTTGATTCAGGATGAGAAAAATACCAACCGGTAACTGATGATGCTGGTGAAACAGCATATGATTCAGTTAGTTGCATTTTAGAATTATTTTTGATATCTAAAAGGTCCCAAATTTTAATTTTTTCACTATGATCTGGGCAGGCGGGGTAACCGGGAGCAGGTCTAATTCCAATATATTTTTCTTGAATCAAATCCTGACTACTTAATTCCTCTTTTGGAGAATATTTCCACAGTTCTTTTCTGACTTTAAGATGCATTTTTTCAGCAAGAGCTTCTGCTATCCTATCTCCAATAATTTTTATCATGATACTTTCATAGTCGTTATTCTTATTTGATTTTTCTTTGGATAATTTATCAATGTTGGTACCGGCAGTAACAGCGAATGCTCCAATCCAGTCTGGAATATTGAAGCTTTTCGGTACAATAAAATCTGAAAGACAGTAATTGTATCTTTCACCTTTGCTTGTTTGTTGCCTCAAATGATGAAGAATGGTTCCATTTTCCAACAAAATATCATCCCCAGAAGAGCAAGCCTTAAAAAATCCAATTGTAGCTTTTGGATTAAAAAGTTTTTCTTTAATAATTAATTCTAAAAGATTGTTTGCATCAGAAAAAAGTTTTTTTGCCTCTTCTTTCATTTGATCCTGGTGAAGAATTTTAGGATAACTGCTTTTGAAGCCCCAAGCATTAAAGAATGGAGTCCAATCTATATAGTCTACAAGGTCTTCTATTTGTATTTTGTCAAAATACTTAATTCCTTGAAAAGTTGGTTTAGGAGGTGAATAATTCTTCCAGTCATAATCAAATTTATTTTCTCTGCTTTCTTTTAAAGTAATTAATCTGCTTGATTTTTTGTTCAAATACTGATCTCTAATATCTGAGTATTCTTTTTCAATTTCTTTCTTAAATGCTTTATTGTCATCTTTGAACAAATTCTGAGAAACAAAGACGCTCTTTGAAGCATCTAAAACATGGAAAACATTATTTGTGTAAACAGGGTCAATTTTAATAGCTGTATGTTTTTTTGAAGTAGTTGCTCCACCGATTAAGAGGGGTATTTGAAAATCGTGATTTTTCATCTCTTTTGCCACCTCAACCATTTCATCTAATGAGGGGGTAATCAATCCACTTAATCCAATCATATCAACATTATTTTTAATTGCTTCTTCAATAATGATATTTTTTGCTACCATCACCCCCAAATCTATCACTTCAAATCCATTACACTCTAGTACAACCTTCACAATATTTTTTCCAATATCATGCACATCTCCTTTAACTGTTGCAATCAAGATTTTTTTTGTTTTTTTGGTCTTTTTCTTATCAATAAAGGGAGTCAAATTTCCAACAGCCTTTTTCATTACTCTAGCACTTTTTACTACTTGAGGAAGAAACATTTTTCCAGAGCCAAAAAGATCTCCTACAATATTCATCCCATCCATTAATGGTCCTTCAATAACTTCAATGGCATCTCTCAATTGGATTCTGGCTTCTTCGATATCTTCATCAATGAAGGTATCAATTCCCTCAATTAGAGAATGATGAATTCTTTCTTCAACTGTTCCGTCTCTCCATTGAAGATTCTTTTTTGTACGATTTTTTTTATTTGAAAAGCTTTGTGAAAATTCAAGAAGTTGTTCTGTAGCATTATTATTTTGGTTAAAGATTAATTCAGTAATCAATTTTTTTACTTCATTTTCAATTTGATCATATATCACAATTTGACCCGCATTGACAATTCCCATATCCATTCCTGCTTTGATTGCATGATAAAGAAAGATTGAATGCATTGCTTCTCTAATGCTATTATTTCCTCTAAAAGCAAATGATAAATTGCTTACTCCTCCACTAATATGGGATCCAGGACATAGTTTTTTTATTTGTTTGCATGCTTCAAAATAATTAATTGCATAATTACAGTGTTCTTCAATTCCAGTTCCAATAGCGAAAATATTTGGATCAAAAATGATATCCTTGGGATCAAAATTGATTTCCTTCAAAAGAAGATTATAGGCACGTAAGCATATACTGACTTTTTCTTCAATGGTTTCGGCTTGACCTTTTTCATCGAATGCCATTATTACCACAGCTGCCCCAAATTTTTTTATAATCTTTGCCTGATGAAGAAAGCTTTCTTCTCCCTCTTTAAGGCTTATAGAATTTACTATGGGTTTGCCTTGAACATTTTTTAAACCATTTTCTAAAACTTCCCATTTTGAAGAATCAATCATGATGGGTACTTTTGCAATGCTGGGGTCAGATGCAATGTATCGCAAGAAAGTTTCCATAATTTTTTTTGAATCTAACAAACCTTCATCCATATTAATATCAATTATTTGAGCTCCATTATCAATTTGATCTCTTGCAACATCTAAAGCTTTGTCAAAATCATTATTTTTAATCAGTTTGTTAAAAATTGAAGACCCGGTAACGTTTGTTCTTTCTCCAATATTAACAAAGTTGATATTGTCTCTAAAAATAAATGATTCCAGACCCGTAAATGAAGTTTCATAGTCGATTTTTGGAATTTTTCTTGGAACCAATTTTTCTAAGCTTTTTTTAATCGCTTTAATATGATCAGGGGTTGTGCCACAACACCCTCCAACAATATTGAGATCACCATTTTTAGCAATGGATTGAATTTTTTCTGCCATAAAAGTTGGTGTATCTTCATATTCGCCGAGTTCGTTTGGAAGACCAGCATTAGGGTATGCAGAAACATAACAGTTTGCTATTTTTGAGATTTCTTCTATGTAGGGAGCCATTTCTTCAATTCCTAATGCACAATTGATTCCAACACTAAAAGGCTTTGAAAACTTAATAGTATGCCAAAAAGCATCTAATGTTTGTCCCGAAAGCGTTCTACCGCTTTTGTCGACAATTGTAACAGAAAGCATGACTGGCAATTGGATATTTTTATTATTTAAATAATCGTTTACAGCAATGATTGCAGCTTTACAATTTAATGTATCAAAAATCGTTTCAATTAATATCAAATCAATTCCGCCACTTACTAATCCATCGATTTGTTCATAGTACGCATCATACAACTCATCAAAAGTAATATTTCTATAGGATAAATCTTCAACTTTGGGAGATAAAGATGCAGTTCTATTTGTAGGCCCTATGCTTCCGCAGACAAATTTGGGCTCTGAATTATTTTTATTAAACTCTTTAATTGCTTCTTTAGCAATCCTAGCTGATTGAAAGTTTAATTCAAATGCCTTATCAACTAAATCATAGTCTGCTTGTGAAATTCTATTAGCATTGAAAGTATTGGTTTCAATTATATCTGCACCCGCATTTAAATATTTTAAGTGTATTTCTTTAATAACTTCAGGTTGAGTGAGAGAAAGTAAATCGTTATTACCCAGTAAACTTGACTGGTGATTTTTAAACAAATCTGATCTGTAGTCATCTTCGTTCAACCTATATTCTTGAATCATGGTTCCCATTCCACCATCAAGAATCATTATTCTTTTTTTTAAGATTTTTTCAATTTTTTTCATAAAAAAAACCAGCTGCTAAGCTGGTTTAGTTTTCTACCATTTTAGCAGTTATTTTAAGTCGTTGCAATACTGTCCAAATTACGACCTTTGAATTATAGGGGTATTTTTTTATATAATAAATGTTTTTTTTAAAAGCTTTTTAAAATATATTCACTTCGATGTTTGTAAAGGAAAAGTCTTAAAATGACTCAAATCAGTCAAATAATTTTATTACAGGATATAGATAATAAATTATTTGAACTAAACAAGCTTCTGGGAGGCCTTCCTTCCAAAGTTCAAGAATTAGAAAATCAAGAAAAAAGCTTTAAAGATTCTTTAGGCCAAAACGAAATAGATTTAAAATCAACAATAATCAATATTGAAAAATTAGAAACTATTATTGCTTCAGCTAATCAAAAAATTAA
>Ga0255772_10005216_pt1 | contig 12050 bp, 11 predicted proteins | sample 071ome_34_FD_179970 | JGI IMG/M metagenome (GOLD analysis project Ga0255772, IMG submission 179970) | Coastal salt marsh microbial communities from the Groves Creek Marsh, Skidaway Island, Georgia - 071411BT metaG (version 2) | ecosystem: Environmental > Aquatic > Marine > Intertidal zone >... | reverse complement strand
TCACTGTATTCTTGTTTTACAGAATAAATATTATATATAATAAGAGAGAAATGAAATAGTAGATTAAAAAGAAAAGAATATCGTAAAAATTTTAATGTATAATTTGGTAATTTCATACTATTACGATAATGAATAATAAATAAATAGATGAAAAATATATATTTTAATACATATAATAATAAGATAGGTGACCTAAAAATACCATATTTAATAAAAATAATGAAATATAGAATAAATAATAAAGTGAATACTAATTTAATAACATTAATATGATTCGGAAAAAATGATAAAATAATCATAATTGGTGAAATACATAATAATTGAAACATACTATTTAAATTCGTAAATGTCATGATTTTACCTCCAATCTCTCTATCTAATCCAACTATTAATTTATCATTATCAATAATGTCATCGATACCAACATTGATATCGTCACCATTTCTATCATTATCATCATTATTTGTATTATGCACCGGTTTTTTGCCATCAATAGAATTATAATGTTTGGGATGGTTATATGTGTATGGATTCATATTCATATTTATATTGATTTATATGTTATATTGTTGAAAGAAATTAAAGATTTGGTAATTGATTTAAATATAAATCATGTTAGAATTACCTGAAAATATTTTATTTAAAAGTGATGGATATAATACATTATATTATGTAGGTTATATAAAATATTTTGTGAAATATAATTATGTATTTAAGAAATACTCGGCAATAGGATTAAGTGGTGCTATATTTTCTTTAACATTAGCAGTTTTAAATAGTGTTCCGTATGATAATAGAATGTATTATTTGAAGAAGTATTTCGATAGATTTTTATTTCATGAGATAACAACAAATAGATGGTATAATAATACAATATTATTTCATATTATTATATGTTTAAAAGAAATACAACCTAATTTTAATAAAATTAAAGATATATTTGAATATTATGAATCTATTTCGTCTGTAAAATCATGTAAATATAATATTAAAAAACATACTTTTTCAACATGGAATGAATTTATAAATCATGTGATACAATATTATAAATTACAAAATAACATTATTTATAATACAATACCATTGACATATTATAATGAAGATGATTTATTTGAAGAATATTTATGGTGTTCTACTACTGATGAAAAAGAACATGATCAAATAATCTCTCCATCAATTCAAATTAGAAGTTTAATGTATTATTATTTATGTCCTTCCGTTTCTATTATACAAGAATGGATGGATAAATCTTATAATAATATAAAAACGATATTAGATAATTATAATCATTCTATTCAACCACATTATTCCATTCGTTAATTATATTTATATAAAGTTATATGAAAAACATAATTTTATATAAATAAGTGTATATTCATATAAATAATTTAATTTATTTTTTTTTCATCGAGTTGTTGGAGAGATGATGTAATTTTTTTGAAAAATCCATCAATATCATTTGGACTTGAAGATATACAAACTTGATCAGATAAACCCTCTTTATAACTTAATAACATAGGTATTGATTTCACTCTTAACATCTTTATAATATCATTATGTTCATCATAATCCAATTTTATAAATTTAAAACGACTATCATGTATTTTAGATAAATATTCTACATATTGCTGAATATATGGTGATGCACGTTTACAAGGTTTACACCATGTGGCTGATATATATACAACTACAATATAATCTGTATGTGATTGAATATATTTTTTGTAATCATCTCTCAAGAACATCTTTTTATAAATATGAATGATTAATTAAAACATATTTTAACTCATAAATAATTATGAATAAAAATCATGAATAAAATTATATTATACACTTCAATATTATATGATTTACACTTCAATATATTCTATAATTTTATTAACATTCATTTTTGGTAAAATAGGATGTGCTTCCCATAAATAAGAACAAAAATCCCATTGTAATTCGTATGAATTTAATTCAGTATTTATTCCATATACATTTATATATTCCATCATTTTAGTATATAAGGATTTTGGTAATAATGAATATGATGAATAAGGTATTACATAAGATAATTGAAAATCATTTGAATGGGGTTTATTTTCTAATTCATCAAACATAAAATTATTTGATCTTGGAATATATTTTACAATATCCGAAAATAATGGAGGATAATTATATTCATATATCCATTTATTATCTATATTACCAGTAGTATAATAACTAAAACACCAATGTAATCCCTTTATATATTTAATACATATCTCTCTAATATTATCTTTTGTTGGTTCTATCTTAAATAAATATTCATAATATCGTTTTTCCCATCCAATTATATTTACATCTATATAATACATTATATCATTACACATTAATGGCATTTTATCCATGGTATCCTTTGTTAATGTAAAGGATTTCATTGATTCTTTTATAAAATGTTCACATTCTCTATGTAAATATTCTTTCTCCCTTCTTACTAATATATTCAACATTTCGTGTACATGCAACCATTGTACTTTATAATCACATATCAAATATTTCATAGGATCAATAGCAATTACTTCCCTATATACTCTAATTAATTCTTTTATACCGAATGTACGTATGGGTAATATTGGATTATGTGGCATAAAATCATTTCCAAGAAAAAAAGATAAAAAGATATAATCTTGTATTCTGGATAAATATGGTTCATGTGAATAATTGGATAATTGTTTTTGTATATCATATGCTAATGATTTAATATCGATGATATCATAATAAGACGTAAAAATATTGAGTGGATTAATAACATCATTATTTTTTTTTAACTTTTCACGATATAATGTAATATTTGCCAAATGAATATGTTTTAAAGATAATATGATTAAATCCGCATCTAATCCATATATATAAATATGTGTATTTTTATTTAATGTTATATCATTACGTAATATACGAAATAGTTTATGTTCTCCTTCACCGGATTCAATAGATGAAGATAGATGAATAGTTTTATGTGAATCGAATTTTTGAATTAGATAGATGGAGAGATTATTCATGAAATCTGTTCCAGGTGTAATACATGAAGTGTCAAATTTAGTTGTTTGATTTTGAATACGAGGTATAGTTTGTTCATGAATAGTATATGATTGTGTTTGTTTAACAATATTTGATTGTATATTTTCAATCATTTTAGAACGAAAACGACGTTCTCTTTGCTGTTTCATTTTAGCATATGGTGCTATTCCATCAAATGCTACATATGTATGTATTTTTGGTGACACTAAATATATATGTTGTAATATAGATTTATAAATAATTTCATAAATATGTTTAGATTCTAATGAAGAACCAATTGATTGAAGATAATATATTGTTTGATATATAATTGAATTACAATCCATAAATAAATAATCTATATGAACTTTTTTCCATTTTTTTACAGATGAATAATTTCGCATAACATGAGAAAAATAAGATGGTATTCCCATTATATATGAGTATATTTCTAATATATGTTTAAGTAATTGTTATAAAAAAAATGTATAGTAAGTATAATATGAAAGAAAAAAAATCAATAAATGATACAAAATTAGATAAAATATGTAATTATAAAAAAATATTAGATAAAACGTTATTTTCTTGTAATGAATATAAGAAAAAAGGTATATTTACAAATAAACAATATAATTCATGTATATTAAAAATAGAGGAATTATACAATGAAATAAATAATATAGAAATATCAAATGAATACACAGTAAGTCAATTAAAACAAATTGAAATAAACATAGAATATATTATTAAACGGTATGGCACTTATGATCTTAAAGACGTAATGGACATATTCTTTGGACAGAATTATATAAAAAATATTGAATTAAATAGAAATAAAAAAGACAAATTATGTATTTTATTAAAATACGCTCATCCGTATTTCATAAGTGTATACGAACATAATATTAAAAAAAAAACGAAAATACATGATATATATTCAAATGATGATAACATTAAACATTCCACCAATTTATCTTGTTTTGATGTAAATCAAGAATATGATTTTATATTCCGTTTACATACTTTACGTGTTGTAATACATAATAAAAAAAATAAAACAATTGTAATTCATTTACTTCTCGATGATATTATCACATACCTTAACAGCAATAAATATATACATAACACCATTCATAATATCATACATAAAAAACCTGAAACTTCTATTTTTTCTTTAAATATGTTTGATTTATATATAAGATCTATATGTTTGAAGTCATTATGTATTTATAGTGAAAAAGATATACATGAATTTTATATTTCACTTTATCATAATTTATGTAGATTTAAACAGAAACCAATATCATATATTGTTAGAGAATTTATTAATTCATCATTATTTGAAAAACGAAATATTATTATGACTTTTTTATTAGATATTGATACAATTGAATCACAATATATAACTTATATATTATATGATATGTTATCTACTGAAAATAATGAAAATATTGATACATCCGAACAAATAAAAATATATGATAGTTTATCATGGATATTAAAAAAACAATTTCGTGTCGCTATGCGTGATACCAATGATTATACATCAAAAATATCTAATATGGATAATAAAATTCCACTAGAACAACAAATATGTCTCCTACGTGCTCCAAATAACGTAAAAGAAAAAGCAATGGTTAAATTAAAGGAAATTAAGTCTAAAACCGAAGATAGTGGTTCAAAAGCGAGAGCATATTTAGAGGGATTGTTAAATATACCATTTGGTATATATAGAGAAGAACCGTGTTTATATTATATAAAAAATATAAGAGAATATTTTCATGATTTTATTATGAATATGAATAAAATATATACATATAAAGATGTTAAAATAGAAGATTTAAATAATTATTCTGGATTTGAAATTATACAATTTTTGAATGATATTGATATTAATAAACCAGATATTTTAGATAAATTGAATAATAATTTATTTAATTCTTTAACTGATTGTAAACGTATTGATATTATCAAACATGTATGTACTATAAATCAAATTATAAAGAAAAATAATTTGAAAATGAAAATTAATTATTCTGGAAAATCTATACCAGTTATTAAAAAAGATATTAAAACATTGATAACAAAATTAATACAAACAAATACAGATGTAATTGAAGAATTATTAGAATATAAACAAATTTCAACAGATATTTTTAGTATATGGAAAAAAGAATACAATTTAATTCATTCTACATGGAAAAATATCAATAAACAAATAGTGGCAAATAGACAAATATTGGATGATGCTGTTCATGGTCATGATAATGCAAAAAGAGGAATAGAACGCATTATTGGACAATGGATTCATGGTAAAACAACCGGTTATTGTTTTGGTTTCGAAGGACCACCTGGTGTAGGTAAAACCAGTTTAGCTAAAAAAGGACTGGCTAAATGTCTAAAAGATGAAAACGGTAATCCAAGACCTTTCAGTTTTATTGCCGTAGGTGGTTCAAGTAACGGTAGCATACTGGACGGACATGATTATACCTATGTGGGTTCTACATGGGGACGTATTGTCGATATATTAATGACCACCAAATGTATGAATCCTGTTATATTTATAGATGAACTAGACAAAGTTAGTAAGACAGAACATGGTAAAGAAATAATTGGAATACTAACTCATTTAGTAGATCCTACACAAAATGATGATTTTCAGGATAAATATTTTAGTGGAATAGGGTTGGATCTATCAAAGGTATTATTTGTTTTTTCATACAATGATGTGAATGCAATAGATAAAATATTATTAGATCGTATACATAGAATTAAATTTGAACATTTAACTATACAAGATAAAATAATAATTACAAAGAAATATCTACTTCCTGAAATATTTTTAAATACAGGATTAAATGATAATATTATAAAAATAACAGATGAAGTTATTGAATTTATTATTAAAATATATACATGTGAATCTGGTGTTAGAAAACTAAAAGAAATACTATTTGAAATTATTTCTGAAATAAATTTAGAATTATTTAAAAATAATCATCAAATACCTATAAATATAGATCAAGATTTATTAAAATCAAAATACTTAAAACAACGACCTAAAATTACAAATATATTAATAGAAAATAAACCTAATGTAGGTGTAATACATGGTTTATGGGCAAATGACCTAGGAATGGGTGGTATTATACCTATACAAACATCATGGTTTCCAAGTAATAATGATTTCGAATTAAAATTAACAGGATTACAAGGTGATGTTATGAAAGAAAGTATGAATGTTGCTAAATCATTGACTTTCAATTTAACAGATAAGAAAACAATTAAAAAATTAAAAGATACAAATGTATTAAAAGGTATTCATATACATTGTCCAGAAGGAGCTGTTCCTAAAGATGGACCATCTGCTGGTGCCGCTATTACTACATGTATATATAGTTTATTAAATAATAAGAAAATAAATAATACATATGCAATAACAGGAGAGATTACATTAAAAGGTAAAGTAACAGCAATTGGTGGATTAGAACATAAAATAAGAGGAGGTATAGATGCAGGTGTAAAAACATTTTTATATCCAAAGGATAATCATGATGATTTTATAAAAATAAAAGAAAAATTACCTGAAATGATAGAATTAGCTACATTTATAGAGGTTGAATATATCCAACAAATTTTTGATATAATTTTTGTTTCTTAATCATATATTATATACATATACATATAATTAAAAGATTTATATATGATGAATGATTTTTTTGAAAAATTAATAAAGGTTGAAACTTTAAAATATATATATATTTTATCTATATTAATAATATTTTTATTATTATTTATTATATTTGTTATTAATGAATCATATTTAGCAATGATGACATTTATTTTAGGAATGATGATTATCGTATTTTTGAAATATATTTTAGATAAAAAAACGATTGGATCTATAGAAAATGAAATGTTTCATGAATATAAATGTGATATACTATTATCTATTTTAAGTAATTCAGGTGAAAATACATCTGATATTATAAGAAAATTACCAAATATATATTTTCCATTAAATATAGTAATATTATTTTACATATTCGGTTATATTATCAATGAATTCTTAAATAGTGATAATTGTAACCAATTATCAGTACGTTTAGGTATAACTATTATTATAATCATACTATTTATACTTTGTATATTATTATCTATTTTATATAAATATAAATGTATTAAACAAGATTATTCGATGTTTATATATTCCTTATTATTACCATTATTATTAGGTATAAATACAAGTAATATTTCATTAAAAATGATATTTAATACAACAAATACATTTAAAACTATATTTGATACAAAACGACGATTATGTAATATATAATTTTTAATCAATTTCCATATAAGAATTATACATTGAATAATAATTATTATAAATAATTTCTATAATTCGAATTAAAATAAGAAACAAGATATGATTTATATTTATATTTTTGTGATTTATATAATAGATTTGAATTATCTGTATATATTAAATATGTATTAAGATATTTTAAAGCATCAAATATAGTATATTTTTTATATTGTTCTAAAATATCTTTTGATGGTAATTTCGTATTCGTTTTTTTATTTACATGATTATGAAATTCATAAAAAAAATTTATAAATTGTTCTTTACTTTGTATTTTATGTTTATTATGTTTATATACATTCACAGCATCACCTCTACAATATTCACATGGTATTTTATTGATCATCTCATTAATCAAATGATGTATTATAAAATGTTTATTTTTAATAAAATATTCTTCATGTATTTTTAAAGATATAATATGAAAAAACATCCATAATGGTGTTCCCCATTTTTTTGTAGTTCTCATTTATAATTATATACATTTTATAAATATATTTTTAAAAATAATTCATAATATACATTCATAAATATATATAAAAATATAGTCATCAATTTAATATATACATTATTTATCATTTATAATGGATTTTTATTCTTTAGTTTTTAATGATACCATAGATAATGATACCATATATAATGATACTATATATAATAATAATAATAATAATAATAATAATAATAATAATAATATATGTTTGATCACAAATGAAAAAATACATGATAATTATTTAGTAAAATTACAATGTGGTCATACATTTCACTATAATGCTATATTTAAAGAGATTTTATATAATAAAAATACAAATATCAATAATAAATATTGTAAACAATTTAAACTTCAAAAAAATGAAATTCAATGTCCTTATTGTAGAAATATACAAGATAAATTATTACCATATAGAGAAGATATGGAAATGAAAAAATGGATTAATTGTCCTAAAAAATATTGTATGAATATGAAACAATGTGGTACTATATCATGTAAACAATATACAAATAGTGAGTATTGTAATATTTGTATAAAAAAACAAGAACAAAATAAACAAATAAAAAGATGTATTTCTATTATAAAAAGTGGAAAACGTATAGGAGAAAAATGTAATAATCAAATACATACTATTGATACTTTAAAAAATAATGAATTATATTGCGGTATTCATAGAAAAAAAACAAAAACTAAAACAAAAACTAAAACAACTAAAACAAAAACTAAAACAAAAACAAAAACAACTAAAACAAAAACTAAAAAGGATATAAAATAATAAAATCAAATATAATAGTTAACATTTTTAAAATGCAGAAAGAAAGAATTGTAGAGTTAGTAAAAGAATGGATTAATGTTGATAATGAAATAAAAAAACTACAAAAACAATCAAGAGATAAAAGAAATGAGAAAAAAGAATTAACAGATATGTTGATTGATATAATGAAAAATAATGAAATTGATAGTTTTGATACTAATGATTGTAAAATTTTATATGATAGTACAAAAGTTAAAACATCATTAAGTAAAAAACATATTACAAATAGTATATTAGAATATTTTAAAGATGATATAGATAAGGGAAATGAATTAATGGAACATATTTTAGACTCACGTGAAGAAAAGATAAAAGATACAATTAAACGAAAAAATAAATAAAAGCTAATAGAATATTATAAGTTATGAATACAACAGATAATCATATGAATACAACAGATGATTCTATTATTGGTTTAATACATAATAACGAAAAATTATTAAAATCCATAGAAAGTCAAAATAACAATGAACTAAATAATAACATTACTATTAAAAATGATAATCCAAGTATTTTTAATAAACTAACATCTCAAGTAAAATCAATAGGAAAAAATACATTAAATAATACAACTACATTATTTGATAATATAAATAAAAGTGAAAAGGATAATTCACTATTAAATAATAATATAGAAAGTAAATTAAGAAAAATAAATACATTACCTGAGAATATATATGTATGTTATATATTTGATATATTTCAACATCCTAAATATAAGTATATATTGAATAGACAATTTTCAGATTTAGAATTAAATAATGATATAGACAATTATTATGTATTATTATGTGATAACAAAGATAATAAAAGTACATTTATAGAATTAAATATATCACAAAGTAATAATAGTGAAGAAGAAAATACAACTGATGATGAAGAATCACAAGTAAATAACAATGAAAATATTGAAGAAGAAAACAATAATTCAGAAATAAACGATGAAGAAATAACTAATGAGGAAAGCGAGAGTTCAAAAATAAATGACGATGAAACTGATAATGACGATGAAACTGATAATGACGATGAAACTGATAACGACAAAGAAAGTGATAATGAAGAAACAACCGATGATGAAATAACTGATAATAACGATGAAACTGATAATAAGAAAGAAAGTGATATTGATGATAAAATTAATGGTGGAAATGAAAATAATAGTGAAAAAAATAATAGTGAAAAAAATAATAGTGAAAATATAATAAATACAATAATAGATACAATAAATAATGACGTAAATAATATTGCGATTTTAGACACACCAGTAATTTCATTAGACAATATTATACATTATTCTAAAGAAACCAGTAAACATTATTTTATTGTAGATATAACACCATTTATTATAAATATTACAAATGATACATATGAAAATGAATATTTAAATAATGATTTTGATATGAAATATAAATTAACATCTTTTAATGAAATTGTGAAATTAGATAACACAAATGAAATAAAACAAATATTTAATCATTTTTTTATGAAAAATATTGAAAATAAATATATAAATAATATGTTTGAAAGTATATTATTATATAGAATACAAAATACATCGAATATATCAAATAATGATAATGATAATGATAATGATAATGATAATGATAATGATAATGATAATGATAATAATAATGATAATAATCTTATAAATATTGATGGATTTTCATATATAAATTATAGTGATATAAATACCGAAAATACAATAGAAAAATGTTTATTCATTAATTTAAATCATAAAATAAACAATAAAACTGATAAAAATAATATTCATACAAAAAATAGTATAATACCTATCGTGTATATATCTAATATAGAATTACAAAATAATACAGATGACAATAAATATAAAAAATATCCAATTATAAAAACATCAATAGACGACAATAATACCTATTATGTTCGTAATTATATTGATAGAGATTATATATTAAAAGTCTGTTTACATTAATATATAGAATAAAAAATAAATATTTATAATATTAGTATTTTATAATTATAATTATATTTATATTTATAAAATGTCTGAACCCGAAGAACAAAATGATTATATAAATAAAGATATATTAGTTGATGATTTTAATGATTTGAACGATTTAGGTAATGCAGAAAATATCGAAGATGTAGGTAATACACTACAAAATATATTTGATGAACCAATTAAAGCTATTATTTATAGTTTTGTAATTTTAATAGCTTTAAATATTATATTTTTATTATTTGGTATTATTGATTTGTATTCAAAAATAAATAATAAAAAATATAAACCTTTAAAAATGATTATTCATTTTGAAATAATGTTATTTAAATATCTTGGATACATAGGATCACATATTGGGATAATTACATTCATATGTTTATATTATATAGGTGGTGTTTTTAAAGATAAATTACATACACCGTTTCTTGTATATCTTATATCCTATTATGTTGTATTTTTACTTATATATCTATTAAATAAAACATAATATACTATACTATACTATACTATACTATACTATACTATATTATACTATTCTTGAAAAATTGATTATATGAAATGTATATAAAGGTAATGTAAATTATACATTTAATAATGGAGAAACATGTGAATGAGAAAATTTATAACTATGTAGATACAATGAAACATGAATTGTTAAAAATGGTAAGTGAATATGACATAGAACAAAAAATAAAAGAAAAAGAATTAATGAATTATCATTCAAATTCGAATTCGAATATTTCTTCAAGTTCAAGTTCAAGTTCAAGTTCAAGTTCAAATTTAAATTCAAATATACATTTACTACATAATTCAAACACGAGTATTAATATCCATCAAATTATGAATTATATAAAAGAATATCCCATGTTAGAAATGGAAAGAACTGATTTTTTAAAAAGAAAAAGAGTTCGTAATGTAGTTCCATTTTATGATAGATGTATTGCAAAAAGAGCAAATGGAGAACAATGCACAAGACGAAGAAAAACAGATGAAGAATTATGTGGAACTCATATAAAAGGTATTCCACATGGAAAAATGTCTGGAACAGACGAAGAAAATAATGAACAAAAAATAATGTTAATGACACAGGATATTAAGGGAATTATGTATTATATTGACGAACATGAAAATATTTATGATACAGGTGATATTATTAATGGTATTAAAAATCCACGTATTATTGCAAAATATGATAAAGATGATACAGGTGATTATAATATCCGAACCTGTTAATCATTATATAAATCATAAATCATAAATTATAAATCATAAATCATAAATCATAAATCATAAATCATAAATCATAATAAATATTTTATTATTATTTATTATTTATTATTATTATTATTATGATGAACTTGATACTTCAGCACCGAAATCAAGTGTA
>Ga0255772_10005205_pt1 | contig 12060 bp, 15 predicted proteins | sample 071ome_34_FD_179970 | JGI IMG/M metagenome (GOLD analysis project Ga0255772, IMG submission 179970) | Coastal salt marsh microbial communities from the Groves Creek Marsh, Skidaway Island, Georgia - 071411BT metaG (version 2) | ecosystem: Environmental > Aquatic > Marine > Intertidal zone >... | reverse complement strand
ATAATACCCTCTACCAAGGAAGTGGAGGAGAGACGACAGGCGGATTCATTGCGTCCTGCACCTGCTTCTCCACGTTTGCTTCAATGCTTGCGACCTGTTCTGGCCCCATAGCATCCTTTACCCACCCGATAACTTGATCCTGCGTCAGATCAGCGTATGGGGTGAATGACGACCCCGCCTCGTAAGTGACGGGCTGTGTGCCATATGATGTACCGGCGTATTCGCCGTCAACGCCGTTGACGCGCCAATGCACAGTGAAAACAACATCCGTCTCGCCTTCAGCGGTCGGGTAGCAGTCCATCTGCTCAACAATCCAAGTAATAGTGGTAGCCATCTTACACGCCTTCCAGTTTGTCCAAGCGGGTCTCAAGAGTTTCTATTTTAGCTGATAGTTCCTTAACAGCGTTTACTAAAGCAAATGTAAGTGCGTGACCGTTCCAATTAAGGATATCAGTTTCTTCGCCATCCAACACGCCTTTATATGATCCAACACATTCGGGGAAATGATCTACGGCCTCTTGTGCGATGATGGATATGTTTTCAGTTTCTGTATCTTGGAAGCCACCTTTACCGTTGTACTTATAAGTAACTGGTCGCAGAGCGCACACAGCATCAAGGCCCTTGGTGTATTCGCCGGTTTCTGTTTTCAAACGACCATCAGACGCTATTGTCCAAGTGTTTGTGGACGGTTTGGCGGCACTGTCAGAAGATAGCTGCAACTGATAGCTCGGCGAAGTCGTCCCAATACCTACGTTACCGCTGCCGTCGATACGAAATTTTTCTGAAAAATCGCTCAAGGTAGAACCGGCAGTTCCGGGACTTACTCCGGTGTAAACAGTAAATACGCCGGAGGTGTTACGAACAGCCCAACCGCCTTGGCTTGATACAGAGTTTTTCCAACTGGCGTCGAAATAAGCACCGCCGGAGAAGTAGTCTCCGTCCTGTGTACCGAGAATACCGCCTCCGGAAATTGCTAGGCTTGCTAATGGACTGCTAGTACCAATACCGATCTTACCTGCGCTGGTGATGCGCATACGCTCAACGCTACTTGTTGAGAAAGCTATAGGAGCAGCCTCTACTGCAATAAAATATAAATCTCCTGTACCACGGTGATACATCAGAGTAGATGCGTTCGGCCCAGTGTTCGTGCGAATAATTCTCGCGCCAAAATCTGTGTATGTGGCGTCACCAACTAAGTCTATATGACTATAACCATTGCCAGTTCGACCATCTCCGATTTCCAAAGAACATGTATCTGTGGAACCATTAGCAGGTCGAATATCTACAGCGCCGCCCCCAACATTAACATTACCGTTGACATCAAGCGCTTGTGTTGGAGAGCTAGTACCAATACCGACATTGCCGCTGGAGTCAACGGCAACTGGCAGCTCCTGCACTGCGCCAGCCCCTGACGTGTCGCGCCCAAGCACTTTCCCAGCGGCAAGCGTAATTTCATGGTCGTCGTTCCAATTAGAAGGCTGAACGAGCGAAGAATCTGCGCTATCCGACTTGCCAGAGACAAATTTATGTTTGTTAGAGATCGTCATTTACGAACCCTAGTCGAGAGTTATATCTAACGTCCCTGAGTTGAATCGAAGCACGTCACCAGTATCAATAGCCTTACTAGTCGTAAGGTTTGCATAAGCAATCATATTGCCGCCGCTTGACGCATCATAAATAGACGCCGCAACAACCGTACCCCAAGATGCCGTAGCTGTTGGGAACTCAATTGAAGCGCTGTTTGAAGCAGTAGTAGGTCCAGTTCCAGACACGGTAAACGTAGCGCTTTGTCTCGCATAGCTTCCGCCAGAAACCTCTGTCCCTCCACCAGTGTCGGTCGGAGCAACAGTATAAAGAGCGACATACCAAGCGGTAGGGCGAGTCGCAGAATTGGTCGTAAACAACCAGTTGAGTACGAGGTCTTCGCCGTAATCAGATAAACCAGCCATTAGAAAGCTCTCCTGTGACGTGCAATCAGCGGCGATCCACTGTGCATCGATTTCTGTGATTCATCCGCAATTGACTGTGTTCTTGCAAGATAGACTTGGCCAAAAACCTGTATACGCTGATCGTCTAAAAGGAAAGGCGCAGCGTGCGAAAGCGCTCCATAGAGATAAACATCTGGTGATGAGTTTAAAAGCCAGTTGGTAGTGTTTGACGCGGATAGAGCGGGAATCTTACCGTAGTAGATCATCTCTATATCTATCTCTTCAGATGGTGCCGGAATTATCTCAATAGCCCCATCCATGATCGAATAATTGTGCGGGCTGGTGTATAGCTTATTTTTTTTGATAAAATCCGCCCTATCAACCGTCACATAAGACAGCGGCTGCTCCCCGCCAATAATGTGCAGGTTAATGGCTTCTAACCAGTCAGACGGTAGCTGGACATATTCATTACTGGATGTAGCCTGCGCCCTAACAATCATCTCGCGCGCCCGCAAGCGCGTGTTCAAGTCTGCCTCAACGAACTGGATAAACATTGGTATCTGAGCCGAAAGGTCTTCTCGGTTCAGATAGTCAGCTATTGCAGACTGTAGGGAGCTATAATCCGTAATCGTGGTCATCAGCTCTTCATCCAGTGTGTTCGATAGGGCGCAGCCTCGTCAGAAGCAAGCCACTTCTTCATTGCCGCCTTATCGCCCAATATACCACGGCTGCGCAGGTCTAGGTAAACCATCATCGGCAGGCTGGCCACCTTTACCATATCACCCGTGCCGCTGGTTTTGGAAACAGAATTACGCTCCTGCTTGTTCTGCTCAGCAATGCTGTCGATGTTGGTAATCGACTCAAAAACTGTTTTATTATCCGGCGTAATATGCATCTTGTCGAGAGTTCCTGTGAACTCGTCGTAACCAAGTACAAATGAACCGGGCGCGTGTTCGTTTTTCATCCTTCACCTTTTGTGGAAAGGGGCGGGATTGACCCGCCCCTTATGTGTATCACGAAGTGGTGATGTTGGCGATGACTGCGTGAGCCTTTTCAGACTTGATGCGCAGGCCATATTCAACAACCATTTCCTTTTTGTCCGAGTCGCCAGTTTTGGCGATTTCAAACGTGCGGAACGGACGCAGGTACGAGACGGAAGCGTATTCCGGGTCAAGTACGAATGCGAAGTTCTCCGGCTGGAAGCGGTTCGGGACAATGGAGACCTCGCCGAAGTCCGACAGGTAAACGTCGGCAGTGGCAATAATCTTCATCGGCTTCACCTGATTATAGGTGATGCGCTGCTCGGCCAGACCAGCAAACGTCGAGGCGACGGTCTTGTTGTGCGGGCCAACCATGAAGATTTTGGGGTCACCACCCTGAGACCATACGTTCTGGATTGCGGTCTTCAGCATTGCTTCCGTAAGAGCGGTAGCGCCGGTAAGACCTGTCCAAGCCGTGTCTGGGTATCCGTTACCACTAGCGCCAGACATTGCTGACGAAGTAGCGCTGTTGGCAACAGCGTTGGTGATAAGCCAAGTCGGAAGTCCAGCCGTTGTACGGGCAACAGAGTTGCTGCCAGCAGCGCCAGCCTGATTGGATAGCAGGATTGCTTCCATATCGCGCTTCAGCTCTTTTGCCTTTTTGGCGGTCTCGTAAGCCATTACGGTGCGCATACCAGCGGTGTTGACCGAATCGGCGGTGCCAGAAACGGAAACAACTTTCTTGGAAATTTGCGCGTAGTTGGCAACACGAACGGTAGCCACAAAGTCGGCATCGCCAGCGTCCGCGCCTTCGATTACCGCATTGGTGGTATCAGCTGACGCAAGAACGTCGGTCTGCCACTCAAAGTAAGTGTTGTCAGCCGTGTCACGACCAACGTTGGACATGAAGGGAGTGTCAACCGGCGAAATATCATAAATGATATTCGAGAGGTCTTCGCGGTTGGCATTTGAGTTATCGTAAGAAGTTACTTTGCTTACCGTAGCCATGCTCATCTCCTATTTGTCGAGCATATTGAACAGCATAGCGGCGTCTTTAACGTCGCCAGATGATTTGAGGCGCTGCCTCATCTTTGCAAGATCATTGCCCTTCTTTGGAGATGCCACGCTGCTACTCGGCTTCATAGGCTTAGGCGCATTGCCCTTTTGCGGGCGCGGCCTATTGGCCTGCAAGGCGTCGTATTTCCGCGCTTTTTCAAGAACGATAATTGCTCGTGGGTCATATGCCGCCGATAACTCTTCATCAGAATAGCCAATTTTTTTGCCATACTCACGAAGTTGGTTTTTCGTTGCTTCCCACTTGCTTTCTTCGCGCCACTCTGGAACCTGTTCCAACAACCATGCCATGCTATTATCGACAATATTCTTCATGGCAATATGCTGCTCTTGTTGCTGGATTTGAGCTATTTGCTCTTGCTCAGCCTTTAGAGCGGCTTGGTTATCTTTATAGTCGCGCCAATCGTTCCTTAGTTTTGAGTAACCAATTGGGTCTTCCTCATAGAGTGCATCCCAATCCGGTTCTTGCAAAGCAAGCAAATCAAGTTGATTCTGCAATGCATCCAAACGCTCAGCATAATACTGCCTTTCAACAGCAACCTGCTGGCGTTCTGCCTCAAAACCACGCTTCTCCTCTGCTAGTGCTTGAGTCTTGCGTTGATAATCAGCCTGCCGCTGATACCCATCTACTGCCTCCTTCACGGTGATCTGCTCTGTCTTGCCGTCTATTTTAACGGTGACAAGCATATCATCTGAAGTTTGCTCTTGATCGGCATCTTCAGCCTGCTCGTACTCCTCGGCGTCATCGTCGTCTGAAGTAGCGTCATCTGACGCAGCCTCAACTTCATCTGACGAATCATAATCGCCTTCAGAATCCGTCGCCTCTGTCTGTTCGACTTCGGCATCTGCTGCTTCGTTGGTTTCTTGCTCTGGTTGCGACTCTGGGCCGTCCAAAACAGAAATTCGCTCGGCAGCGTCTGCAATGCCGAGTTCGCTGGGCTGCGATTGTTCGGCTGTAGCCATAATATTACTCCTTTACTTCGCTCTTTTCAAGCGGTTGTTGAACTGCAATACAGTAGGCTCTGCCGCCAAGGCAGTTAGCTCGTCTTTAATCGCAGCTACGGCGCGCACCATGTTGTACGCATCGTCCCTCGTCGTCTTGTCATGCGGCTGAGTCGCCGCCCACGCATCCTTATACTTTTGTTCAAGGCGCGCAAAAATCTCAACAATTGAAGGGTCGGACACAAAGGATTTAGCCGACCTCCATATTTGTTCCTGCTCATATGTAGACATTTAACCTCTTACTGCGGTTGCTCCGGTGGCATTTGACCATCCATCTGAGGAGGTGTTTCGTCTGGAATCTCTTCAAAAATTTCTTCTGGTATCTCCTCTGGCATTTCTTCTGGAATTTCCTGAGGGATATCTTCTTGCTCAGCCATAGCCTGCTCAGCCATAGCCTGCTCAGCCATCATTTGCTGGGCAATTTCAGGAGGTATCTCTGTAACAGGCTGCTGAGTTTGCTCATCAACCGGGCGCGCAAACATCTCGCGGACCTCTTCTCGCATGGTTTCAACTTCGCCCTTGATGGCGGCAACATCTACCTGCGCATCATAGCGAGAGTTGATTTCCATTGCCTTTAGATAGGCATCAACATATAGCTTATCTCTATCGTAATCAGCCTGACTTGCAGCTTTTTGGCGTTCAAGCTCTTGTTTCGAAGAGTTTATTACTATGTCTGCCTTAATCTTTTCAGCCTCAACTTGAGCAAGAATTGTGGCCGGATCGGGCTTCTCTTCTTTTTGCTGTGACTGCATAAAGCGCATAACTTCTTCGCGATTTACGTCTTTTACAAACTGATCAGGGTCTTGGAACCCGGAAAGCTGAATTACTTGCGCCAACGCATTCCGGTACTGCTCAATATCAACCAGAGGGTTGTAAGGCCCAAACTGCTGAAGTATTTGTTCTTGCTTAGAAATAATCTGCGTCAAAAACATCATTTTCTGCTCGTCAGAACCTCGTCCAAGAGCAATATTGACAATCATATCCATTTCTGGATTCCATCCGCGAGGATCAATCGGGATGAATTTGTTCCTCAAACGGATGATTTTTGCCTTATCCTGATGCTGAACAACAAGTTTAAGCAATCCTTGGAAACAGCGCTTAAACCCGTCAGCAAACAAGCGCGCAATCATCTCGATGCGCTCTTGCGAGGACGACAACTGCGCCTGAACAGCTGCGCTCGTCGTAGACTGCAAGGCATCCGCGTCAAGCCCTTGGGAAGCTCGCGAAATTCCTGTGCGCTGCGTCTTGATCTCGTCAAGATAAGCCATGACACCAAGCGCCTGCTGGCCCACAAACGGCTCAGACAGCGGCGCAACCATGCCGGGAGCGCGGGCGCGGATAATTGCACCGGTCTCGACATTCATAACGTCATCAAGATTGACCTGCCCCTCGACAACAACGGTGCGGGGGTGGATAGACTGAGCCAAGCTATCAAGCGTATTACGCATGATAGACGACTTGGTCAGCTGAAGGTCCATAGTCTGGTCGGCAATAGACTGGCCAAAAATGGTGTGCGGCGTCGGGTCTGGTTCAAGAAGGGCAAACGGAACATCGTTTACCACCTCGTCGTATAAAATATACGCCCCATTGCCCACAGAGCAGACACGATGCAGCTCCGCAATGCCATCACCATCTTTGTCAACACGGACATAGCTTTCAACGTAAAAAACCTTATCGGTAGTCTCATCTGTGGCGTTTGTTATGCCAAAAAACGATTGATCTGCTGGATTGCGGGCTAACGCCTCGCCATTCATCTCAAATCCGCCAGTTCCAGCGTTTTCTTCAATAATTTCTTGGTCGTAGCCCATAGACACAAGTTCAGAAACTGTGGCTAATTTGCGGCGACCAACATACAAGGCAGTATCAAGAGACGTTGCCTCGTTATCAATAAGAAACTGTTCTGGAGGAATACATTCTACGACATATTTTGGTGTTCGGACCACTCTGCGGATCGACAATTCGATCTGCATATCATTGGTCTCCATGTCGATAACTTCTGTATATTCATCGACTTCTACGTCTGGGTCATTGGTGATGAATGAAAATTCATCTGGAGATATGCCAGAGTAAGAGTGATATTCAACGCGCTCTTCGTCAACTTTATGCCACGTCAAAACGCCGGTCTTTTCAATAAGGGCGTCTTTCATAGCGTCGTGCATGACGCGAAAACCTGCATTTTCCTGCATAAAAATGTAGTTAATGAGGTCTGTAGCCTGTTCAGCAGACTCTATATCTTCCGGTTGCTGTGGGATAAACTCGATAACCTTGTCGGAGCTGGTAAAAATACGCAGAAGCGACGGCAGCATAGCAAGAACTGTGTCTCTCACCTCAGTCAAAACAACTTTTGACCGGCCTTCCTCTTCATTACCAAACGGTTTGGCAAGGTAATAATCGACAGCGCGCTCGCGCTCTGGCGCGAGGTAGCTGTCGATATAGGTCTGAGAATCCTCTATTGCCTGTTTGACAACATAGCGGAACTCTTCTTCGCTCATCGGTTTATGGTCTTCAATGACCAAGCCAGTCTTCCGATTATAGGACGTATCATCGTCATCGTCGGCTGACTGCGGTATGAGGTCGGGATCATACTTGCCCGGAAGAATGCCGCGTCCGTCCATAATTTACCTCTTTTTCTTCGATTTGCCTGCTTCGGACAGTGCAATCGCAATAGCCTGCTTCTGGTTCTTGACTACAGGCCCAGACTTGGACCCGCTGTGCAACTTACCAGCGCCAAACTCACGCATAACCTTGGAAACTTTCTTGGCCGCTTTGGTCTTTTTCATTTCTTGCCCTTATTTCTAGAAGAAATGGCCGCAGCTTTCTTTTTTGCGTCTGATTTAGACGAAGCGCCCCAAGCGTTCAAAGACAGCAACAGTCGTGTTGGGTTACCATTGCTGTCGCGCTCTGGACCCGGCATATTACCCATGCGCGCAAGGAATGACGCTCGACGCGGATTATCTCCAGACTTTACAGGAGCCTTGAGATTCATTCCTTCCGCTTTCGCAGAAGCCCGCCCCTTAGCGTTTAATCCGCCCTTAGGGTTCTTTCCTTCTTTGCGCTGCCAAGCAGGTGTTTTTGCCAAAACGGTCTCCTTTGCTGTAATATATACGGTTTATGGTAACTAAACAACTCCGCTTATGCTACGGCGCAATGGCTTGCCGGGCCGCCAGCCAGAGCCGCGCCCGCCAATTAATGCAGCTGTACTTGCAAACGTCAAACAAAGCGAATCAGCCAAGTCTGGCGACCGCATACCGCGCTTGCGCATAGAGTCCTTTGATTCTACCACAATTTTGCCTGTAGATGTAAAAGTATATCTAGGCGCAACTAACTCATGCCGCAGAGTAGAATCATCGGGCAATTTAACAGCCTTAGTGGCAAGCCACTCCTTAACCGAAAGCCACAAGTCATCCCGCAACCTAGACGCATTGGGATTCATGGCCGAAGACTCTGCCACGTTAACGTCGCGGATATTGTAACCCATTTCGCGCAAGCGGTCGGCAACGCCAGACCCAAGGCCAATCGTGTCAATGCAAATCTCTTCAGGCGTGTCGCGCTTGGCTTCGTTTACAACCTGACCAACTGTTTGCATCAAATCTAGACCTCCCCACGATTTAACGCTCATAACAACATTGCCACGGCGCTTGCACAGGGCAGTCCGGTCAGTACCAAAACGCGCAACGTCAAGCCCATATATTAACGGCTCATTAGGAGACGCGGATACGTCTCGGCCTATTGCGCTATCAATCAAATCAGCCGGGATCAACGTGTCATCGTCGGCAAGAGCAAACTCGCCCAGAACACGGATTCTAAATGCGTTGCTTTCGCGACCGTATGTTGACTCAATCTGCCTAACAAAATCTTCCGAAACAAGTCTATTGTCTAGACAGGAAACGTGCATCCTGTGCCAATCAGACGCTAGCTCATGGTGGGTTTTGTAAAAAAGGCCGCTGTTCCTCGTCGGGTTGGAAATAAGTATTGTTGATGCAGAATGGCCCGACATTGAGCCAGCAGCAGCCTCGAAGACAGCTTCAGGCACAGCGGACGCTTCGTCAACCACCAAAAGAACATTTTCACTGTGAACACCGGCCAGAGCCTCAGGCCGCTCTGCGGACGAGGTTCTGGCCGAGATAAAGCTAGATTCCGGCGCACCCTTCAAGACAATGCGATCAGAGAACACCTCAAAGCTGTCCCGCAGAGCATGGGGCAGTTTATTTACCCACGCCTTCAACTCGGAGTACAGGGCGTCAAACAGCTGGGCAGACGTAGGAGCCGTGACAACTGCCTTCTGCGGGAAACGTGTACACATGTGCCATATAAGCGCCCATGAGCAGGCTGTGGACTTTCCGACACCGTGACCTGCCCGAACAGAGATACGCCGCTCCTTGGACGCCACAGAGCGTAGAAACGCTTCTTGCCACGGAAGGGGCTCTGCCTTCAGCGCCTCTCTGACAAAAAGTACCGGATCGTTTGCATATAAACTGATGAACTCAATAAAGGTTTCTTCAGTTTGCTTTTTTGTTGAACTCATGGACTTCCCCTCTAGGCGGGTTTAGCCGCCATACAACAGATTGCAACGCTAGCATTAGCTGCTTGCGAGCCGCCCTGTCTCGGCACACATCAATCGATGCTGCCAGAGCTATCGCGCTTTCGCACAGCTGAGAGGCTTCGTTTAGAACGACCTGCGGAACTACTTCGTCGTCCCAATCTTCCATTTTTTTGCTCCGATTTTTTATGTAAATGGTCAATATATTCCAATAACTGCCACCCACTAACGCCACGCTTAATGCGGCCATTTACCCGGCTTTTGGGTAAATCAATATAACCGATGTCGCCATCCTCTGTCATCTTTATCATTGTGGTGAGAGATACGCCTAAAATATTGGCTACGTCATAAAGGGTGTATATCGGCTTCAAAGAAACTATTCGGTTGCTAATTTCTTGGCTGCTTTTGGTTACGCTTTCTTTGGGGACAGGTGCCTTTTGTTCTGAATAGAAAACATTGTGTTTAGGTTTTTCAGACTTTATGGCAGATCGCTCAGCCTTCAGCGCCGCTTCGCGGGTGGGGTAGCGAGAGATTTTAATAGTCGCAATTTTGCTAAACCACTTACTGTTGTGCTTATGCTGGGCCAATCTGTATATTGTAGATAAGGAAATTCCTACATACAGCAACTCGCCTGCTTCGTCATAGTGACGGTACAATTCTGTCGGGCTTTTCTCTTCCTGCATCGTGGTTCTGCCGGATACAGCAAACCGTTACTTTTTGCAACAGTGTTACCGGTTACCGTTACCCCCCTATAGGGGGGGGTAACGACGGTAACGGTAACTGTTAAGCTGTCGGAATGTTACCGTTTTTGTTACCGTCGTTACCGTTGCGCGGTAACGCGTTGTATTATTTTATATTTTTTTAAGATGTCGCGGTAACCTAGCGGTAACGCCTTAAAGCAGCCCGTCACCGTCACCGTTACCGTCGCGTTACCGTCGTGTTGCGCAAAAATAGGCGCGAATGCGCTGTTTTTAGTGCGTACAGATACCGGTGGGTGTATATGTAAGTGCCCCGCCTGCCTCGCCGACCGGGGGGGTCTATGGGATTCTGCCCACTCCCACGTCCCACCTTTCCGATGGGCAGCGCGTCCCACCATTGCGTCCCACTCATCTAGTGGGCGGCGCGTCCCACTCGCGCGATGGGCAGCAATCGTGGGCAGCGGATGTGGGAATCAATCGTGGGAAGCGCCCGTGGGATCGTGGGCAAGCTCAGCTTTTGGCAATGGCTCAGCTTCAATAGTCACGCTTTGCGCAATGCGCGCGCGTTCGGATAAAACCTTAAGCGCGGCTAAATGCATATCGCTTAAGCTATGCTGCACGTCAACTGCTACGTTTTGCTTAGCCTTGCCCAAGCTACGATCCAATATGTCTCGGCACGCCGCAAGCGCGACCGTTTCATTGTCGCTCTCAGCCAGCTTGCCGAGGCGCGTCAATGCACGCGGCGTCATATCTTCCAAGCGCCGCGCCATTTGCGCGTATCCACGCGCCTTGCCTGTAGGATTGCCCGATTTACCTTTTACAAACGGCATTGCACCAATTCCCCATATATTTGATGTAAAATACTTTTGCACTATAATTCATACAACCCAAAGGCGCAATCCAAGCGCCTTGCAACTAAAAAACCGAAAATCGGCGAAACGGCCTTCGCATAGGGCAAGGCACCCTGTAACACAAAAACCCGTCAGCGAGCCCCTATGGCCGTTTAAACGCACAAAGCACTTTTTGCGCCTTTTCCCGCGCCATATTGTCGCAGCCTTGTATGATTCACTTTTCCGGCCCCGCGCCCGAATGCCGCAGGTTTAGTTGTTGCCATACAGGGCGCATTGCCCTATGGTATACCCATACCGCAATAAGGCGGTAGCAAACGGAGCAAACGAGATGAAGTACGCAAAAGAAATCGAAGTCAGCGCATGGCGCGATGATTTGCCCAAAATGCAACCCGGACAATGGGTTAATGCCAGCGGCGCGCGTGGTCAATATCTAGGGACAACAAAGGCCGGCGTCGTGGTTGTCGCATGGTCTGATAAACGTCAATACAAGCGCAAGCGCGCACAATTGAGGCAATATGCCAAGCTGCACGCATAGCGCGCTTTTCCAGTCTATGCCGCGCCACGCGCGCGGCATACGCGGGAAAAGAAGCCGACAACACGTGGAGCAAATCAGATGACGAAATACACAATAAACGTACCAGAATACGTCGAAAACGAAATAGCATATCTACGCGCTGCCCAAGGTCGCATAGCCGCAAACGCGCGCAAGGGCCGCTACGCTCGCTGGATTGCGAGCGATCCGAAAGCCGCGATCATTGACAATTTCCTTCATTGCTCGGGCGATTTTGCGCCAGTACGATTAGACAATGGACTTTCGAAAAATCACGCGCTTGTGACTGCCGCCGTTGGCAATTTCTACTATGCAATGCGCGAAGCGCTGGATGAATACGGTTCGCTGACTGAAAAGCAAATGGCGGCTGTTATCGCCATGATGGAACGCGCGCAAACGCGGCTTGATAACCGCGCTAAGGCAATCGCGGAAGCTGC
>Ga0255772_10005192_pt1 | contig 12076 bp, 6 predicted proteins | sample 071ome_34_FD_179970 | JGI IMG/M metagenome (GOLD analysis project Ga0255772, IMG submission 179970) | Coastal salt marsh microbial communities from the Groves Creek Marsh, Skidaway Island, Georgia - 071411BT metaG (version 2) | ecosystem: Environmental > Aquatic > Marine > Intertidal zone > Salt... | reverse complement strand
TGTTCGCAATATCACACAGGGTTTCGCCTGTGGTGACATCTTTCAGTCCGACTGCTGCACAAATGTCACCAGCACGAACCTCTTTAATCTCTTCGCGAGAGTTCGAATGCATTTGCAGCAAACGACCTATGCGCTCTTTTTGTCCTTTAATCGGGTTGTAGACCGAATCTCCAGACTTCAACACCCCCGAGTAAACTCGAATGAATGTCAATGTACCGACGTAAGGGTCGGTTGCGATCTTGAAGGCCAGGGCGGCGAATGGTTCATCATCCGTCGAGTGGCGCTCTCCTTCGCTTTCGCCGTCATCGAGTACACCCCGAATCGCTGGCACCTCGGTCGGAGCTGGTAACAACTCAACAACCTTATCGAGCATCGCTTGCACACCTTTGTTTTTGAACGCCGAACCGACACACATCGGTACGATTTCCAATTTCAATGTGCGCTGACGCAAACCCTCAATAATCTGGTCTTCAGATAACTCACCTGATTCCAAGTAAGCATCCATCAGCTCATCATTAGCTTCAGCCGCAGCTTCCACCATTCGCTCGCGATATTCTTCGCTAACGTCTTGGAGATCATCTGGTATCTCGCGATACTCAAAACGCATCCCCATGTTTTCTTCTTCCCAGTAAATCGCTTTCATCTTCACTAGGTCGATGACACCGGCGAACGATTCCTCGCTACCGATGGGCAACATCACAGGTACTGCGGTTGCACCTAAGCGATCTTCCAGTTGCTTAGCAACGCGGAAGAAGTCTGCCCCCATACGGTCCATCTTGTTGACGAACGCCATACGTGGCACACGATACTTGTTAGCTTGACGCCATACAGTCTCAGACTGAGGCTCAACACCACCGACTGCACACAGTACGAATACCGCGCCGTCCAACACTCGCAACGAACGCTCAACTTCAATCGTGAAGTCAACGTGACCAGGGGTATCAATGATGTTGATACGGTGCTGATCAAATTGTTGCGCCATGCCAGACCAGAAACAGGTCGTTGCAGCCGAGGTGATCGTGATACCTCGCTCTTGCTCCTGCTCCATCCAGTCCATGGTTGCAGCGCCGTCGTGAACCTCACCAATCTTGTGAGAAACACCGGTGTAGTACAGTACACGTTCGGTTGTTGTCGTCTTACCCGCATCGATGTGAGCCATGATGCCGATGTTGCGATAACGTTCGATGGGCGTACTGCGCGCCACGTTTACACCTCAAATAACTGTGCCCGCATTAAAGCGAGCACAAAATTCTTACCAGCGGAAATGAGAGAAGGCCTTGTTCGCTTCCGCCATGCGGTGCGTGTCTTCCTTCTTCTTAACTGCGCTGCCTTTCTGTTCTGATGCGTCCATCAACTCACCCGCTAAGCGAGCAGCCATGGTCTTTTCGCTACGCTTACGTGCAGCTTCAATCAACCAACGCATTGCCAACGCATTACGGCGCGCTGGACGAACTTCAACTGGAACCTGATAAGTCGCACCACCAACGCGGCGACCTTTTACCTCAACCAATGGGCGTACGTTTTCCAACGCAGTTTCCAACAGCTCCATTGGGTCAGCGCCACGCTTCTCTTGAGCCATGCCGAGTGCGCCATACAAAATGCGCTCTGCAACTGACTTCTTACCATCAACCATAACCATGTTGATGAACTTAGCGAGAACCAGCGATCCGAACTTAGGATCAGGCAAGATTTCACGCTTGGCGGCAACTCTTCTTCTTGGCATTTTTCTCTTCTCTCGTGTCTCGGCACATAGCCGGAGATACTAGTAAATTGTTAAATTGGAACGATTAGCCCTTAGGACGCTTCGCACCATACTTAGAACGACCCTGACGACGCTTATCAACACCCGAGGTATCCAACGCACCACGTACAACGTGGTAACGAACACCTGGTAAGTCCTTAACACGACCACCACGGATCAAAACAACGCTGTGCTCTTGAAGGTTGTGACCTTCACCACCGATGTATGAAGAAACTTCAAAACCGTTGGTCAAACGAACACGCGCTACTTTACGTAGTGCAGAGTTAGGCTTTTTAGGGGTTGTGGTGTACACACGAGTACATACGCCACGCTTTTGTGGGCATGCTTCCAACGCCGGCACATTGCTCTTTTCAGGCTTACGCTGACGTGGCTTGCGTACTAATTGGTTAATTGTCGCCATGTACTTATTTCCGTTATCGACCCATTTTCGGGCCATAGTTAATTTGAGCAGTGCGAAAACCCGCGAAAACCCAAATTTTATTAATCTTTACGCGAACTTAGCTCGCAGAAAAAACAGGTCGACGTAGGTCGACCCGTTCAAAAGAGGGCGAATTCTATGCTTCGGCCAGCTGACTGTCAACAACCAACTGGCCTAGCAGGGAAAATTACTCGTCGTCAGAGATGCTCAATGCTGCTGCGATTGCCTCTTCCACTTCCGCGGTAGCCATCTCAACAGGACCATCAACCTCGATCCAACGCTGTTCTTTACGTTCCTTGTGGTACGCCATACCGGTACCCGCAGGGATCAAACGACCCACGATGACGTTTTCCTTCAAGCCATTCAGGGTATCTTTCGAGCCGCGAACTGCTGCCTCGGTCAATACACGCGTGGTTTCTTGGAAAGATGCCGCCGAAATGAACGACTCGGTCGCCAACGATGCCTTGGTAATACCCAGCAACATAGGTTCCCACTGAGCGGTGTGCTTGTTCTCTTCGGTCGCTTTTTCATTCGCTTCCAGAACGCGTGCACGCTCAGCTGTCTCACCGCGCAAGAAGGTCGTTTCACCACCGTTGGTGATCTCAACCTTACGCAACATCTGACGGATGATGACCTCGATGTGCTTGTCGTTGATGCCTACACCCTGCAGACGGTATACGTCTTGGATCTCTTTAACCAAGTATTCCGCCAAATCGGTAACACCACGCAAACGCAGGATGTCATGTGGGCTCAACTCGCCATCGGCGATCACTTCACCACGCTCTACGTGTTCACCTTCGAACACGTTAACGTGACGCCACTTAGGAATCAGCAATTCGTTCTGCTCACCTTCAGAGTTGGTGATGATCAGACGCTGCTTACCTTTAGTGTCTTTACCGAAGCTAACCGTACCGGTCTCTTCTGCCAAAATCGCAGGCTCTTTTGGCTTACGCGCTTCGAACAAGTCCGCAACGCGAGGTAGACCACCGGTGATGTCACGGGTCTTAGAGGATTCTTGAGGGATACGTGCCAGTACGTCACCAACATTTACATCTGCACCGTCCGTTACGTTAACCAACGCACCGCCTGGCAAGAAGTAGTTCGCTGGCAAGTTCGTGCCCGCGATGTTGACGTCGTTACCCTTTGCATCAACCAACTTAATCATTGGACGCAAATCTTTACCTGCGCTTGGACGTTGCTTCGCATCGATGACTACGATTGAAGACAAACCAGTGATGTCATCGGTTTGCTTCTGAACAGTCACGCCTTCAATGAAGTCGATGAAGCGCAAAGTACCCGCCATCTCAGTGATGATTGGGTGAGTATGTGGATCCCAGTTAGCCACAACTTGGCCACCGTTCGCCGCATCACCGTCACGTACTTGCAGTTCCGCACCGTATGGCAACTTGTAACGCTCACGCTCACGGCCGATGTCATCCACGATGATCACTTCACCAGAACGCGATACCGCAACCAGCTTGCCTGCTGCGTTTTCAATTGTTTTGATGTTGAACAGTTTTACAGTACCTGAGTTCTTAGGCTCGATGCTGTTAACGGCTGCTGCACGCGATGCCGCACCACCGATGTGGAAGGTACGCATGGTCAACTGAGTACCAGGCTCACCGATTGACTGCGCTGCGATAACACCAACAGCCTCGCCTTTGTTCACCTGATGGCCACGTGCCAGATCACGGCCGTAACACTTAGAACAGATACCTTGACGGGTTTTACAAGTGATTGCAGAACGTACGATCACTTGGTCAACGCCCGCTGCTTCCAGCGCATCAACATTGCTCTCATCAAGCAATACGCCTGCCTCAACAACTACCTCATCTGAGTTAGGTGCAGTCACTGCCTGTGCAGTTACACGACCCAAGATACGCTCACGCAATGGCTCAACAACGTCACCACCCTCGATGATTGGCTGCATCAACAAGCCTTCTTCGGTACCACAATCGTCTTCAGTGATAACCAAGTCTTGTGCAACGTCAACCAAACGACGGGTCAAGTAACCAGAGTTTGCGGTCTTCAGTGCGGTATCCGCCAAACCTTTACGCGCACCGTGAGTTGAAATGAAGTACTGAAGTACGTTCAAGCCTTCACGGAAGTTCGCGGTGATTGGCGTTTCGATGATGGAGCCGTCTGGCTTCGCCATCAAACCACGCATACCTGCTAGCTGACGAATCTGAGCGGCACTACCACGAGCACCTGAGTCAGCCATCATATAAATAGAGTTGAAAGAGTCTTGCTCTTCTTTCTCGCCGTCTTTGTTAACGACTTCCTCTTTACCCAACTTCTCCATCATTGCGCGAGCAATTTGGTCGTTGGTGTGAGACCAGATATCGACAACCTTGTTGTAACGCTCACCATTGGTTACAAGACCTGATGAGTATTGGTTCTGAATATCTTTAACTTCTTTTTCTGCTGCCGCGAGAATCTTCGCTTTTGCCTCTGGGATAACCATGTCATCCAAGCCGATTGATGCACCCGCTTTCGCTGCTTGAGAGAAACCTAAGTACATCAATTGGTCAGCAAATACGACGGTCTTCTTCAGACCCAATTGACGGTAGCTCGCATTAACCAACTGAGAGATCGCCTTCTTCTTCATTGGCTGGTTAACCAAATCGAATGACAGACCCTTAGGAATAATGCTCCACAAGATCGCACGACCAACGGTGGTGTCAACCACAGAGGTTTGCTCGATCTGCTCTTTATTTTCGTCGGTCACAACCTGTGTCAAACGCACCTTAACGCGCGCATGCAGATCCGCCATGCCAGTCTCATAAGCACGTGACGCTTCGGTCACGCTTGAGAACGCCATGCCTTCACCTTTTGCGTTAACGCGATCACGAGTCATGTAGTACAGACCCAAGACAACGTCTTGTGAAGGAACGATAACAGGGTCACCGTTAGCAGGTGACAACACGTTGTTTGACGCCATCATCAAAGTACGCGCTTCTAGCTGTGCTTCGATTGATAGTGGCACGTGAACCGCCATCTGGTCACCGTCGAAGTCCGCGTTGAACGCAGTACAAACGAGTGGGTGCAAGTTGATTGCTTTACCTTCAACCAACACAGGCTCAAACGCTTGGATACCCAAACGGTGAAGTGTTGGCGCACGGTTCAACATAACAGGGTGCTCGCGGATAACCTCTTCCAAGATATCCCACACCTCAGGTGAACCACGATCAACCAGCTTCTTAGCTGCCTTAATGGTGGTCGCCAAGCCACGGAACTGTAGCTTAGAGAAGATGAATGGCTTGAATAGCTCAAGCGCCATGCGCTTAGGCAAACCACACTGATGCAATTTCAGCGTAGGGCCAACAACGATTACCGAACGACCTGAGTAGTCAACACGCTTACCGAGCAAGTTCTGACGGAAGCGACCTTGCTTACCCTTGATCATGTCAGCCAGTGACTTCAGTGGGCGCTTGTTGGTACCTGTGATCGCACGACCGCGACGACCGTTATCCAATAAGGCATCAACAGACTCCTGCAACATACGCTTTTCATTACGTACGATGATGTCTGGCGCTGATAGATCTAACAAACGCTTCAAACGGTTGTTACGGTTAATGACGCGACGATACAAATCGTTCAAGTCAGAGGTCGCAAAACGACCACCATCTAGCGGAACTAAAGGACGTAACTCTGGTGGCAATACTGGCAATACAGTCAGGATCATCCACTCAGGACGGTTACCTGAGGCATCTAATGACTCAAGCAACTTAAGACGCTTAGCGATCTTTTTGATCTTGGTCTCAGAGTTGGTGTTTTGAATGTCTTCACGCATACGCTCGATTTCTTTCGGCATATCCAAGGTGCGTAGCAATTCGTAAACCGCTTCTGCACCCATGCGTGCGTCAAACTCGTCACCATTCTCTTCGATAGCTTCAAGGTACTGGTCGTCGTTCAACAACTGGAAACGCTCCAAAGGCGTCATGCCAGGATCAACAACCACATAGCTTTCGAAGTACAACACGCGCTCGATATCGCGCAATGTCATATCCAACAACAAACCGATACGTGATGGTAGTGACTTCAAGAACCAAATGTGTGCCACTGGCGATGCCAATTCGATGTGCGCCATACGCTCACGACGAACCTTCGCCAAAGTAACCTCAACACCACACTTCTCACACACAACACCACGGTGCTTCAAACGCTTGTACTTACCACACAAACATTCGTAGTCACTGACTGGGCCAAAGATCTTGGCGCAGAACAAACCTTCACGCTCAGGCTTGAAGGTACGGTAGTTGATAGTCTCAGGCTTCTTAACTTCACCAAAAGACCATGAACGGATCATGTCTGGAGATGAAAGGCCAATGCGGATTGAATCAAATTCCTCGACCTGACCCTGTTGCTTCAGAATCTTCAATAGATCTTTCATTAGTCTTGCTCCAGCTCAATGTTGATGCCCAAGGAACGAATCTCCTTGACCAATACGTTGAATGATTCAGGCATGCCTGCTTCCATACGGTGATCGCCGTCAACAATGTTCTTGTACATACGGGTACGACCATTTACGTCGTCCGACTTAACCGTCAGCATTTCCTGCAAGGTGTAAGCCGCGCCGTATGCCTCAAGTGCCCACACTTCCATCTCACCGAAGCGCTGACCACCAAACTGAGCTTTACCACCCAGAGGCTGTTGCGTAACCAAACTATATGGACCAGTTGAACGTGCGTGCATCTTGTCATCAACCAAGTGGTTCAACTTGATCATGTACATGTAACCGACGGTTACTCGACGCTCGAATGCATCACCGGTACGACCGTCGTACAACTGACATTGACCATCTGCATCTGCACCTGCCAAGTCCAACATGTAACGAATTTCGTCTTCATGCGCACCGTCGAATACTGGGGTTGCCATTGGTACACCACCACGCAGGTTATTCGCCATTTCGAACAACTCTTCGTCAGTAAATGACTTCAGGTCTTCTTGCTTACCACTGTTGTTGTAAACCTTATCCAAGAAGTCACGCATATCTTTCGCTTTCGCTTGGTCATCTAACATCTGACCAATGCGCTCACCGATACCTTTGGCCGCGAAACCTAAGTGAGTTTCGAGAACCTGACCGATGTTCATACGAGAAGGTACACCCAGTGGATTCAATACGATTTGAACTGGACGACCATTTTCGTCGAATGGCATATCTTCTACAGGCACGATACGAGAGATAACACCCTTGTTACCGTGACGACCCGCCATCTTGTCACCCGGTTGAATACGACGCTTAACCGCAACGTAAACCTTAACCATCTTCAAGACGCCAGGTGCTAAGTCATCACCTGCGGTGAGCTTGCGTTTCTTCTCTTCGTAACGAGTACGGAATTCAGAACGTAGATCTTCTACCTGCTTCGCAATCGCTTCGAGTTGTGATGCCGCTTCTTCATTCTTCAAACGAATCTTCAGCCATTCATCACGCTTAGTTTCTTCAAGCTGGCCTTTGGTGACTTTAGAGCCATCAACCATCTGCTTGCCCAGCAACATAGTTTCAACACGCGCAAAGGTGTCTTCTTCCATGATGCGCAACTGATCATCAAGGTCCTTACGAACACTTGCCAATTCAGCCTCTTCGATCTGCATCGCACGTGCATCTTTCTCAACACCATCACGGGTGAAGACACGTACGTCGATAACCGTACCAGCCGTCTTAGTTGAAACACGGGTCGAAGTATCTTTAACGTCAGACGCTTTCTCACCGAAGATTGCACGCAGCAATTTCTCTTCAGGGGTCAGCTGAGTTTCACCCTTAGGGGTTACTTTACCGACCAAGATGTCGCCTTCGTTAACTTCCGCACCAACATAAACGATGCCTGACTCATCAAGCTTCGCGAGAGCGGCTTCACCCACGTTTGGAATGTCGCCCGTGATCTCTTCAGGTCCGAGCTTAGTATCACGCGCCATACACACGATTTCTTCAACGTGGATGGTGGTGAAACGATCTTCTTTAACCACTTCTTCAGACACCAAGATCGAGTCTTCGAAGTTGTAACCGTTCCAAGGCATGAACGCGATACGCATGTTCTGACCCAGCGCCAATTCACCCATGTCGGTTGAAGGGCCGTCAGCCATGACGTCGCCACGTGACACCGTATTGCCAACGTGAACCAATGGACGCTGGTTAATACAGGTATTCTGGTTAGAGCGGGTGTACTTAGTCAGATTGTAGATATCCACACCTGACTCGCCCGCTTTGGTCTCATCATCATTAACACGAACAACGATACGTGCCGCGTCAACTGACTCGATAACACCGCCACGCTTAGCAACAACGGTAACACCCGAGTCGACAGCAACGGTACGCTCCATACCAGTACCAACCAGTGGCTTTTCAGCGCGCAAGGTTGGGACCGCTTGACGTTGCATGTTTGCACCCATCAATGCACGGTTCGCGTCGTCGTGCTCCAAGAACGGAATGATTGACGCCGCTACAGATACGATCTGCTTTGGAGAGACGTCCATATATTCAATCGCATCTGGCGTAGATAAGGTGAATTCATTCTGGTGACGACATGAGATCAAGTCATCAACAAACTTACCTTTACCATCTAGGTTCGCGTTCGCCTGAGCGATCACGTAACGACCTTCTTCAATCGCTGACAAGTAATCGACTTGATCGGTTACTTTGCCGTTTTCAACTTTTACGTATGGGGTTTCCAAGAAGCCGTACTTGTTAGTACGCGCGTAAACCGCCAATGAGTTGATCAAACCAATGTTTGGACCTTCAGGTGTTTCGATAGGACATACACGACCGTAGTGTGTTGGGTGTACGTCACGAACCTCGAAACCTGCACGCTCACGCGCCAAGCCGCCTGGGCCTAATGCAGAAACACGACGCTTGTGCGTGACTTCTGATAATGGGTTGTTTTGGTCCATGAACTGCGAAAGTTGTGATGAACCAAAGAACTCTTTGATTGCCGCTGAAACAGGCTTCGCATTGATCATCTCTTGAGGCATCAAGCCTTCAGCTTCCGCCAAAGTCAGACGCTCCTTAACCGCGCGCTCAACACGCACAAGACCAACACGGAATTGATTTTCCGCCATCTCGCCGACGCAACGTACGCGACGGTTACCTAAGTGGTCGATATCGTCGACAACACCGTTACCATCACGGATCGCAACCAAGGTCTTCATCACTTCAAGGATGTCAGACGTTTCGCCATAGGTCTTAACTGCCGCAACCGACTCTTCGTCATCACGCGCAGAGAAGTATTTGTGGTCATACAAGATGCCCGCGCCTTCAGCTTCTTCACGGCCAAGACGACGGTTGAACTTCATACGACCTACCGCAGACAGGTCATAACGATCGTCAGTGAAGAACAAGTTATGGAACAAGTTCTGCGCAGCATCTTTTGTTGGTGGCTCACCAGGACGCATCATGCGATAGATCTCAACCATCGCCTCAAGCGCGTTAGAGGTTGGGTCAGTACGCAAGGTGTCAGAGATATAAGGACCGTGATCCAAGTCGTTAGTGAACAGAGTACGAATCTCTTTCACGCCCTTCTCGAACAAGGTATTCATCAACTCTTCAGTGATCTCGTCGTTTGCGTTAGCAATCAACTCACCCGTATCAGTATCAACAATGTTGTGCGCCAAGGTCTTACCAATGAGGTATTCCTTGTCGACATCCAACTTATCAATGCCAGCCGCTTCTAAGTCACGGATGTGTTTAGCGGTAATGCGCTTACCTTCTTCAACAAGCACTTTACGGCCAGACTTGATCGCAAAGGCTGCCGTCTCACCACGCAAACGTGAAGGCACGAGCGCCAACTGCAAACCATCCTTTTGGAAGGTAAAGGTGTCGTTCTCGAAGAAGACATCCAAGATCTCTTCTGTCTCGTAACCTAAGGCACGCAACAAGATCGTTGCAGGCAGCTTACGACGACGGTCTATACGAACGAAAACTTGGTCTTTAGGGTCAAACTCGAAGTCCAACCAAGAGCCACGGTAAGGAATCACGCGTGCTGAGAACAGCAACTTACCAGAAGAGTGTGTCTTACCTTTATCGTGATCGAAGAACACGCCAGGTGAACGGTGCAACTGAGAAACGATTACACGCTCAGTACCGTTGATGATGAAGGTGCCGTTATCAGTCATGAGTGGCAATTCACCCATGTAGATTTCTTGGTCCTTCACTTCTTTAATTGATTTAGAGCCAGCTGGTGCATCTCGATCGTAGATGACCAAGCGAACCATCACGCGCAGAGGTGCTGCAAAAGTTGCGCCGCGCAACTGACACTCACGCTCATCGAAGGTTGGCTCGCCTAAGCGGTAGCTCACATACTCCAATGCCGCACTGCCAGAGTAACTGACAATTGGAAACACTGACTGGAACGCAGCATGCAGACCGTTGTTAATACGATCAGCAATAGGCGTATCAGCCTGTAGGAATGCACGGTAAGACTCAATTTGAGTCGCCAGCAAGAACGGCACTTCTAGAATGCTCGAACGCTTGCCGAAGTCTTTACGAATACGCTTCTTCTCGGTGAACGAATAGGCCATGTTCGCCTTCCCTCATCTTCTTCGCTAAATGATGCAGCTTCTTTTGGAAGCTACCCAAACCTGATTTCTCAGCCCTGTTGTGTATGGAAATTTTCAAGCAAATCGCTCAGTGCGATCTCCTTGAAAACATCCAGCCCCGCACAAACGGGAAAAGGCCGACGGTCAAAAGACCGCCAGCCTGATCGTCAGATGACGCTTATAAAACCCAAGGATTACTTGAGCTCTACAGTTGCGCCAGCTTCTTCTAGCTGCTTCTTAGCTTCTTCAGCGTCAGCTTTAGATGCGCCTTCCTTAACGGTAGTCGGTGCACCTTCAACTGCGTCTTTAGCTTCTTTCAAGCCAAGACCAGTGATGCCACGTACAGCTTTGATAACTGCAACTTTGTTAGCGCCAGCGCCAGTCAAGACTACATCGAACTCAGTCTTCTCTTCTGCTGCTGCGCCTGCATCAGCAGCGCCTGGTGCTGCTACTGCAACTGCTGCTGCTGCGCTTACACCAAACTTCTCTTCCATTGCTTCGATCAACTCAACAACATCCATTACAGACATGTTCGCAATCGCTTCTAAGATATCTTCTTTAGACATCGTGTCACTCCAAAAAATAAAAATTAAAAAAACAAAAAGGGATTACCAAAGGCCGCCTTCTTAGGCTTCCTTCGCGTCGCGAATTGCTGCAACAGTGCGGACCAACTTGCCTGGTACTTCGTTCAGAGTCTGCGCCAACTTGGTAATCGGTGCTTGCATCACCGACATCAACATTGAAACAGCCTGATCGTAAGTAGGCATCTTCGCGAGCACGTCGAGTTGAGATGCATCCAACTTCTTACCACCGATGGCAAGCATGGTTACTTTCAACTTGTCGTGACCCTTTGCAAAGTCCTTGATCACACGGCCAGCAGCACCTGGATCTTCCTGAGAGAACGCAAGGATCAGAGGACCAGTAAGGCCGTCTGCGATACATTCAAACTCAGTTCCTTCAACCGCACGCTTCGCTAGAGTGTTCTTGACCACACGCAAGTAAACGCCTTGGTTACGTGCATTCACACGCAACTCAGTGAGTTCACCTACTGTTAAGCCACGATACTCAGCTGCAACTGCAGAGAAAGCACCATTTGCTACTTCAGCAACTTCGGCGACGATGGCTTGTTTTTGCTCGAAATTGAGTGCCAAAGTCGTCACCTCCCATAACGCGGGAATTTCTTCCCGTTAAACACCTGAGAACTTTCGTTCCCGTTAAACAATCAACAACACCTGTTGTTAACTGGTCGGTGCACCGCTAGCGGAGTATTCCGTTTCGCGGAGCGCCTATCTGCGTAGGAAATTAAGCCCGAGGGCACCTACGGTCTTTGATAGCGAGGACCGAAGTCCGCGCCCACAAAGTTC
>Ga0255772_10005186_pt1 | contig 12082 bp, 18 predicted proteins | sample 071ome_34_FD_179970 | JGI IMG/M metagenome (GOLD analysis project Ga0255772, IMG submission 179970) | Coastal salt marsh microbial communities from the Groves Creek Marsh, Skidaway Island, Georgia - 071411BT metaG (version 2) | ecosystem: Environmental > Aquatic > Marine > Intertidal zone >... | reverse complement strand
AAGAATCACTTAAAGATAAAGTTGGCCATTTTGAATATCCTTTTAAGAGAGATGCAGATATGGCTATGGGTATCGCTCTTGGTTACTTGTTTTTTGTAGCAAATTCTCTTGGATATAAAACTGGAGGAAATGCTTGTTTTGATGCCGATGTTTTACGAACGCTTTTAACTGAAGATTCAAATTATGATCCTGCAGTAATGATAGGTATAGGATATGCAGATGACGATAGAGATCCAAGAGAACATCATACAGATCCAACATTCACCTTTCCAGCAAGGTACAAAGAAGAAATTAAAATAGAGTACTATACATAATGATACATCCTAGAAATGAAAGTACCAATAGGTACCCACTATTTAATGAATTAATTCCAGAATATACTTTTGATAACAACTTATTAGATTATGGAGGAAGTTCTGGTAATCTAATTTACTTTTCAAATGGCGCAATTAACGAATCTAAATATACATGCATTGATGTAGTTAAAGATGCTATCAATGCAGGGCAATCTGAATTTCCAAATGGCAATTTCATTCACTGGAACAGATATAATGAAATGTATAATACAAATGGTATAAAAAATGAGTCGCTTCCTTCTATATCAAATCATGATTATATCTGGGGTTATAGTGTTTTTAGCCATATGATATTAGAAGACATTATCGAAGTTATTTTATGGATGAAATCTTTAAACCCAAAAAAGATTATAATGTCATACTTAAATAATGATCATGATGATTACTCTAATTGGACTATGAACTATTTTTACCAAAAAAGAATTGAGTCTTTCGGCGAGTGCGTAGATTTTAGAAACAACGAAGAAGATTATTTTTATCTCACTGACAATAAATACGGTAACAAAAACGGAGAATTTTTTATTGCAGTTTATAAAACAGAATGGCTATTAGAACAATTTTCGAAATATAAAATCAAAGCTAAAAAAATACACGCTGTAGAAAATAATTGGCCAATACCATTTTTAGAGATTGAATAATGAATAAAATTGTATTAGTTACAGGAGGATTCGATCCTATACATTCTGGACATATTTCTTATTTAAGAGCAGCATCTCAATTAGGTAATAAATTAGTTGTAGGATTAAATACTGATGAATGGCTAGCTCGTAAAAAAGGTAGAGCTTTTCTACCATATGAAGAAAGGAAAATAATTGTTGAAGGATTAGAAATGGTTGACTGGACACTTCCTTTTAATGATGACGATGGTAGCGCTTGCGATGCAATTAATAGGATTCTCAAAGATACTATGGATACTGTTGTCTTCGCAAATGGAGGTGATCGCAATGGAGAAAATACTCCCGAATATGCCAAATATAAAAATCACCCTGATGTAGAGTTCGCATTTAATGTAGGTGATAAAAAAATACAGTCTTCAAGTAAGATCTTAAACCGTTGGAGAAATAACAGATTTGCAGAAAGAAATTGGGGTCAATGGAAAGTATACGACGAAGATAAGAATTGGAAAGTAAAACAATTACTCATTTATCCTGGTCAAGCTTTATCAAATCAAAAACACATAAAAAGAAATGAGTTTTGGCACGTACTTTCTGGTCAATGTGTGTTAAAATTAGAAGATAAAGATATTGTATTAAACACAAATGAATCATACTTAATTCCACCCAATAAATGGCATCAGGGGACAAATATTAGTGATACGCTTTGTACCATATTAGAAATTCAGTATGGAGAAGAATGTACTGAAGATGATATCACACGAATCACTTAAATTTTCTATATTCAGGATTTGGATGATCTTTTAGTCGTTCATTATATAGCTTTGCTACTATTCGTGCTGCAGTACTTTCGAAAAACCTTGGTGCTAAAGCATGAATAAAACTTGCAATCGCCGCATAAAATAATAATCCAGAAGCATACATTGCAAATTTAAAATGACCTAAAGTATTTGTTCCACTTTTTTTAACATGTGCTTGACATTTTTTACTTAACATTTTTTTCCTCTACTATCATCTGTAAACTGAGTTTGGGTATAGTTGTAAGATTTGCTGCGCCATGATTATCTTGAGATAAAATAAATGCATCACCTCTTTCATAATCTTTTATAAGATTTCCTTGTTCAATAAAAACATGGCCTGGAATATAATCGCCTAATGCTACCCATAAACGCAATTGATTTTTTTCTACTGGAAGATCTTTATGCATACCAAGTACACAGGCAGGCATAACTCTACTCAACCACCATCCAATTGTTTTATAACCCTCAATCGTGGGCCATTCTAATTCTTTAGATTGATTCCAACCAAAATATAGTTCCCACTGTAAACCTTTTTTGTTATTACTATCTATAGAGCCTTGCTTCCAATTTCTAAAATATTCTTGTAAATTTTCTTTACCGTAATCATTCCACGGCCTCGATTCAAATTCTAATTGATTTAAATATTCATCAGTCCAATAGAGTGGAATAGAAACTTTATTTTTTAGTTTGTGCATTTATCTACTATAGTTTTAAAATAACTCATATTTGGAATAGAGTAATCTATATCCCAAAATTCTTTTGGTACGTTATCTTTATTTTTAATAAGATCTATAAAATGATATTTATTGTATTCTAATTTATTTTTTATTTTATGTAAAAGATTATTATAGTTTTCGCCTTTTAGATTGATGAGGTTTTCAGTAATACCCTTTACTCTTGCTTCAGTGCTATCTTCACTATCGAATTCATAATTAAATAATTCGTCATATAATTCAAAACCTAATTCTTTTAATTTCATATGAGAATTTTTTGTAGCAAGACCTAAGAAAGGCCTACAGTGTAAAAGTGCTTGTGCAAATTTATTTCCCATATACATTGTGTCATCAACTATAGCTTCTGGTAAAATATGCACAAATCCCCTTTCATAGTAATTTCCTTGTACAATAAACCCTTCATTACCATAGGGTAAATCACTTGTGTAAATATCATCTAAAGTTCTTTGTTGATTATCAAAATATTTAAATGGATATGGCTTATAAGGTAAATGATTGTCACTTACTTCTATATTATGCCAACTTAAATAACCATCATCTATCAAATCATTTTTTGCAAACTCATCGAGTAACATACCTCGCCAATATTTAGATTTTCTATTTAAGCAAGTATATAACTTATCAATCGGAGGATTATATATTTTTTCATACTTTGTAAAATTGTCGTATGCATATAACCATGTCCATATTGACCAATTGATTACACATGACGGATTATTATCATTAAAGTTACCAAGCCATATTTCTAAATTACACATATTTTTTATTTTATCGAATGCTTGACTATCTTCGATAATACGATTATATTCGCTTGGATGGAACCATACTACCTTTTCGTACTTATCTCCATCGCCGAAAAAGTGGTTTATAAACTTATCTGAATATAAATCCCAATATTTAAATTCTTCTTTAGGTAAAAACCAAGGTGTAATATATTTTATCATTCAACATCTCGGGTGACCATATCTTCACCAGTTTTCATTTTTTCGTTGTAGATATTATCTTCTTCGATTACTAACTTTTTTAATTGTTCAAAAATATCTTTTCTTGTATACGTAATACTCAGAGCTCTTCGCAATGTATTTGACATATTAGGCATACTACTATGTAAACAACGAGTATTAAACAAAATCAAGTCTCCAACATCACATTCAATTTGTTCATAGTTATCTAAAAATAAATCCTGATATCTTCCTTCGATAGCATTCCAATGATCTATAAAATAATTTTGGCTATGTGGTAAAAATGCTGTTGCACCAGTTTGGCTATCAAACTTTTCTAAAGGTATAAAAACATGAATACCAAGAAGATCTTTAGTCTTATTGAATTTATTAAATCTATTAGGAGTGTCGAGATGCGGATTAATAAGATCCCAACCAGGTTTTTGACACACAAAACATCCTTTACCATATGATTTGAAATTCATAGGAATATATTTTTCAACGCATCCTTTTATTTCTTCGCTTAATTGTAAAGATATTTCCTCAGTAGTATATTGTAGATAATTGTCTTTTTGTGGCATGCCTGTAATATAATTATTTTCATAGTCAAAACCATGATGAGCATTAACAATTGTTTCTTCTTTTTGCAAATTTTTAATGTGTTCATGCGGAATTACATTTGGTATAATACAAAAACCTTTATTTAAAAATTCTTTTAACATCTAAAATAATCTCTTATCATTTCTTTATCAATTTTTATTCCACGAAAAAAATTATATTTGTTTATACGTTCACTTTGGTCAATTTGCAATCTTGAATTTATCTGATTTATATGCTCCTTTAATTGATTTATTTTCATTTCGTCTGTATCGCTCCAAAGTGCCAGATAAAGTTTATTATAAATCGTATCTGTAATTATCTCGCCATCAATATCAAACATAGCTGGAATATTACTTAATTCTTGTAGATTTAATTCTACTTGATTTATTTTTACAATATCATATCTACCCTTATGAATAAAAATATTATTTCCTGCCATTGGCCAAGCGGTAGGTTGTATTTCAAAGATATCATTCATTTCGATAATAGTATTATAAACTGGCATATGTACATTAAGTTTTTCTTTTTGCACATCGAACTTATAAAAATTATCTATTTGTACAAACTCTCGAGAATCAAAAGATTTATTTCTTTTCAATTGAGATAAAAATAATGGTCCACTTGTTTCATTACATCCGAATATGCTTTCAAATTTTTGAATACCTAAGTCGAAGAAATCATTCCATTCTGGATTAATATAGCTTAAAGTAAACATATTTAAATTATTGAAATTTCTTTTATTTTGTTTTGCAACTTTAAGGAATATATCTATGTCAACACTAAAAGGAAAACTTATATTTTCAATTTTATATTGTTCTGCTATTTCTGCAACTTGATTTAATTCGTATTCTGTTTGTTTATCATAACCAAAACAAGTATGGAAACTTACATCATCACTTGCTAATACTGGTAAAAAGAAAACAGCTAAACTACTTCCGTGGTGTAAATTTCTAATATGTAATACACTGCCACTATATAGTTTTTTATTTCTTTGTACGAGTTCGTACATAAACCCATGTTTATGTTTTACTATCTTTGGGGTTCCAGTTGTACCACTCGAGGTACAAAACAACATATAATCTTCCGGATCTGGTCTTATAGCATTGATATTGTCGTCAATATCGATATCACAATTTCTTAAATCTTTTACATCATATATATTTTTACTGCGCTTAGAATAATATTTGAGTTTATCAGCGTTACGTTCATCTAATTTATGTAGAAATATATCTATGTTGCCATAGACATCGTTCTTAAAATCTTTTATGCCAAGTTCATCTGCTCTGCTCGAATAGTCTAAAACCACAAACAACAAACCGAGTTCTAAACTTGCAAATGTAATAGCAAAATAATCAAAATCTATTCGCGTAATACCAAGAGCAATAGTTTGACCTTTCTGTGCTTTACATTTATTGACTAATACATTTTTCCAATAATCAATTCGTATGAATAAATCATCACGGTGTAAATCACCTTCTTTATAGAGGAAATTTTTGCTTACAATGTTTCTGTCGAGTATCATAGAAATATCTTATAATTATCACAGTATTCGTTGTAACCTGACCACGTACCTAAATCTATGTATTCTTTATTATAAGAATAATTTATATCAATTGAATTTAGGTATTCTCCCATTTCTTTTCCAAGATAATCTTTAGGCATATCTTCTATTACGAGTTTAGCTGCACCCCAAAATTTATTTTGATTAGATGAAGTTTTTTTACTTTTAATGTCAAATTTATTTTGAGATATCCTATCTACTTTTAAATTATCATTAGAAGTTTCAAAAATACAGGCTACGTGACCTTCGATATTAAGTGCTTCTATAAAAGGATTTCCTGTGTAGATTGTATCTGGTAAACCGTATAATAAAATTCCACTATGAATCCATCTACGAAAATCATTTAATACAAATGGATTCATATTATTTTGACATATATGGGAATATCCTATAAAGTGTTTTAAAATATCGGGTTTATAATTTTTACCATGAATAAAAAAGATATCATCACACTGAGCTTCTTTCATTTTATCAACAGTATGTTCAATAACTGGTTTATAAAAATCATAGCCAAGTAAAGGTAACATTTCTTTACTAAATGGTAAATTTAATCGAGTTCCGTTTCCTCCTACAGGAATGCAGCCATATATTTTCATATTAATTTTATTTGCGAACAGTTGTCGTTTTCTAAAATATATTTAATAGCTAAACACACATCATAATCATTTGCTTTATTATAATATATTTTTTTATCTCCAACTGATATTCCACCTTCAATATAGTTAATTTCTAATCCGTCTCCACTTGGATTAAAATAATCATCAATACATTTATTATTAGTATTATTTTTAATCGGATAAACTTGAATCCAAGGTAAAGCTAACGCTCCTTCATCATTGAGTTGTTTCATTTCATCATAGCTTTTATCAAAATGAAATAACAAATTAAATCTGCCTTCATTAGTATGATTGATTCCATTATGAATAGTTTTAGCATTTGTAATTACTGGTCCATCATAATAATAATCAATTTCTATATCATTTATTTTGAATCTAATTAAATGTTCTTTATCATCTATTGGAAGTATAAGAGTGCAACCTCGCGTGTAATCACTATGATATCCAGTTTCAGCACCTGGTGGAACGTAACTAAAACTATAAGTTGAGCTTTCTTTTAAAAATGCTTTTATTCTCCAGGCTTCTAAATTGATTGGAAACAAAATGTCTTTAAACTCAGAAAAATATTTACCACCCTTTATACTATAACTAGGCCATGTTTCAATAGATGACACATAGTCGTTTAACAATTTTTTATTGTATTTAATCTTTACTGGACTAATAAAATCGTCAGTATTAATCATTTCTATTTGCCGTTATAGTAATTTCTTCAATGCACATTTTTGATTCTGCAATGTATTTAATGCATTCTGCTACTTCTTCTACTGTTAATTTCTTTTCTTCTGGGTGTAATCTATCAACATAAGGAGTATGCATATGACCAACACTAATATATGTGCATAAAATTCCTGGACTTACATTTGTTCTATTGTGATTAATAGTTTGACAAATATTTTCTAATGCTACCTTTTCGGCTCTATAACTTATGTATTTAATCCACGGTTGTTCAGTATTAATGTGATCAGTAATACTTCCAATTCCAATTAAATGACCAGTTTTTCCAGCCTCAAGCCAAGAAACATATATTTTATGCATCATTCTTGCTTGCACATATGCTAAATTACCAACTAATGTGTGAGCATTTAATATAACGCCGTCATACTGATGAGTAAGTTCTACAAATTTATTTTGAATTTCCTCATCATTTATATCCCATCCATTACTTCTACTATAAAAATCACTATCTAGAACTTTTGCTATTCCAGACGCTAATCCAGTTTCAGGATTTCCTGTTGTTATAAACTGCATCTATTGCTTCCTTATTCGCTGTTATCATTTCACGGTATTTACGAAACTCTTCATTTTCTTGGGGTGTTGTATCTACTACATCGTCAGAATTAATAAAAAGTATATTTACTCTTGGAGCGGCAGTGCCATTTGTAGTGCTATGCAACACATGAGTATTAATCCAATATGCTTTGCCTGGTTTCAGGCTAAAAACAATTTTATCTTTTGGAAAAACAAAATAATCCAAAGGTGGTATTGTGAAAACTGGTATTTGATATCTATCTTTAAAATTGTCGCAATGCGTAGGATAACAGTCAGCTTCAGCTAATAACATAATTCGAACAGCTGCTGGATTAGGATGAATTTTATTTACACATTCTTTTATATATGGAATTTCTAATTCTGGATTCCAATGCCAATTTGTGCCTTTGCGATTATCTTCTTCAACTATATCGCCATTTGGATTATACCCAATACGGCCATCAGAAATCCAATCTTCGGGGTCTTTTGTATTATATTGTAACCACCACCATTTCTGCCGGCCTCCTAGAGGTGGATTATCACGCATTACTTTAAGAACTTCTTGTTTAAGTAAATCTACATCAAAATTAAAATCATATTCTTTATAGAGATGATCCATTGAATTCCTCTGGTTTCATAAATGGTTTTAAATATTTATTCTCTTTTCCATGGGCGTAATCTAAAGCTGGATGTCTATGGTGCATTATAGGATAATAATCAACTCTACTACTATGTGCCACATGTGTCCATCCTCCTTCTCTTCCAATACAATATTTACTTGTTGAAATTAATTTACAATTTTCTTCAATGCTCATATGGCTGCCTAATTCAATAGGATTATCAATGTGTTGAATTATTTCTTCACTTACATTTCTTGGTAAAGTATATGCATGTCCGTTATAAATTTCTTCTGGTCCAGTGGTATAATAACACACATGATTTTGAGGATTTCTTTTAAATCGTGTAGGATAATATTCATGTCTTAAAGTGCATGGAATAATTTGAATCTCGTCTTCTGTATAATTTGGTGCTCTAAGATCTTTAAGATTCTCTTTCCAAGATTTCTGAGGATCTACTTCTAAATGTATTGTTGGTTTTTTATGAACAATAAGCGGATACTGTGGTTCTTGAAAACATGTCAGTATTTCACACCATTTACTATAGTTCCTATCATTTAAACATAAATCTATATTTAATTCTTCTTTTTGATTTACTAATAGCCAACTTATATTTTGCCATAATCCACCGAGACCCATGTAATCAAAATTAAAAAACATTACCCTTTGCATTTTTGAGCATACCAACTAAGCGGAAGATCTAAGAACTTATAGTCTTCGCCAGTTACCTTTCCTCTACAATTGATACTACCACAATTACATTTAGGAATGTAATCTATTTTTGTAAGCATAAATGTACCGTAGTCAACACATAAAAATTCATCAATTTCGATATCTCTTAGTGCTCTAAATACAACCTGACCATCTATATATACATTTGGATCACAACTATGATTAATATAAGCTTGATATTCTGCACCTTCAGGCAAATCAATTACTAAATCTTTGTCAATTAGTAATCCCTTATACCATTTATGTTCTGATAAATGTCGTGCTAATCCACCCACAACAAATATTATTTCATCTTTTTTTATTTTAGCCGTAGCTTTTCGACAAAGGCCATGAACATTATGCTCCTTAACAACTGTATCTTTATTGATATGAAAAAAATTCATTAAACTTTGGATCCTCAAAATTTGCCATAACTAATGCGTGGTATCTTGTTTTACCTTTTTTATTATTTACTGCATGATTGTGTTGTGTATTAATTATCCATGCCTCATTAAATTTATAATATTCAATGTGATGTTTATAATCCATATATACTAACATTGAAGTATCTTCGTTTGTGGCTAACGGTATATGCAAATAAGCATGTGTATATATCGGTTCATAATAACAATGACTATGCCAATTTATTCTTTCGCTATCATCTACTTTACTAATTAATATTCTATCACACATTTCCCATGTTACAAATCTTTCGATTATAGATCTGATATATGGTAATTTTAAAGTGGTATCAACCATATGTTCTGGTGGTACTCTACCATCTTTGATTAAATGAGATTTTCCTAATATCTCCATAAAATCCCAAGTTTCACCAAATCCAAAATCTGGATCTTCACACCAGTTCCTTAGAAATTTAGAAGTCCAATAACTACTTGTTCCTTGGCCTCGTGTACCCTTTACGTCGTTATTATATCCGTTCCATTGACCATCAATAGAATTTAATTCTATTAATATTTTATCTTGATCTAAATTTAATTTGTCGGCCAATTTATAGTGAGGAACATGCAATAGTTGTTTTGCTATAGGATGAATAGCTCTATCGCTTGCACATCGAGGATTGCAAGTCGAATCAAACGCAGGAGCATTTTCTACGTCTTCAAGTCTCCAATGTAGATCCATATGATTTTACCTCTTTTATATCGCTTTGCCATAAATCATCAATCATACGTTTAATATGAGATCTTAAATCATTTAAAGGAGCTATTAAGTAATCTCCATCATGAAAATTATTTCTTTTTTTCTCTTCTAAATTCCATAGTTGTTCATTGATAGTTTTAAGTATATTAAAAAAATATTGTATATCTTTATATTCTTCTAAATTATATTGCAAAATTTCTTTATGAACATTTAATCCATGATCCATTTTAATTTGAAGTATAGTTGCTCTATCAACATATTCTCCAATACCGATTTCAACTTTAGGCATCTACACAACCTACTAAATGAATACGTGTTTCCCAACTTGCATTTACTGCAGTATGCCACTGAACAGTATCAACCCAATAAACTGACCCATCTCCTTTTAATCGATGCAAATTATCTTCTAATATAAAAAAACAATTGTCATTTGTAACTAAAGGAATATGAATTCGTGGAGTAAAATCTCGATGATAAGAATAACATGTTTTAGAATCTTGCACCATTATACGAGTTCTAAACATATTAAATTTTTCCATAATAGAATTAGTATATGGTATATTAAATAAAGGAATATGAAAAGCTTTTTCTTGATCTCTCGGATGTATATTTTGATCGTGTGTAAATTCAGCAACCGCGCCTGTGCCGTAATACGGATCTTGATCTTTTGATATTCCTTGTAAACAAAGAGTTCCTTCAGGCAATGTTTTCAACTCTTTTTGTATTGTTTCTATGTTTACTTTATCTAAAAATTTTATCATTATTAATCCTTAATACATATTGCATTCCACCATAATGTAATTGTTCATAAGTAATATTCCAATTGTATTTACTCATTTTTTGAAACGCTTTAAATAAATTAGGACTTTCTTCTCTCGACACCCATATATTTTTATAGCCCATATCTAAACATTTTTCGGCCGATAAATCTAATGTTGTTGTTCCGCGTTTTAAATCAGCTTTCCATCCACCAAAATCATAATTTCTATCTCTTGTATGTCGTGACATAATTCTTATTGAACCATTGTATTCTGGTATTTCAACTGCAGCGCTATAATATACCATATTATCATAATTATCCCAACCCATTCTTGCAAACTTAGTATATTCAAATAAAGGATTTTTTAAATAATTATCTTCGTGTTTGTGGCCACGATTTTTTTCAAATAACTCATTTATATATGGAATATATTTTTCTATCTTATTCAGTTTCCAAATCATCTGTTCCATCTAAGCTAAACATTAATGCAATCCGTGGTTTATCAGACATATTCATTACAGCATGTGGATATCCAATATTAAGAAAATACGCTTGACCGTTTTCTAAATTATAAGCTTCTAATTTACCATCACGTCGAAATACATTTACTACATTTCTATCGCCATATATTGGACAAATACAACGAACTGCATATGATACATCATAATCAACATGAAATGGAATCGCTTTACCCGGTGCAAGTTTAGTAATTCTTATACGACTTGCTGGTGCTTTTAATTGAGTTACAATTTCTTCGAAATAACTACCACTATAATCTTCTGTTGGAATATTATAAAGATGCTCTTCTTTGCGACGCAGTCTTTCTTTAATACTTGCAGTATGTGGTAAAATTTCACTTGGTGTTGTTAAATTAATTTGTTCGAAATTATCATACACTTGTCCTACGAGTTCTTCGTGATTCATACAAAGCATTGGATTAGCAGTACGAACATCTACAAATTTTTCTGCCAAGGTGTCTGTGGTTTTTTGTAATTTACCTAAATCAATATTTAGATTAAAATTTCTTACGGTCGGTAAATTTTGTTTTCTCATAGTTTATAAACTCCTGCTAGACAAATCCGCGCTTGTTTTCCTCTTCTAAACTTTTCATATTCATCATCTTCTGTTGTTGCCAACCAAACTGAATCGCTTGGTTTAAAATCCATTTGTTTACAAATTTCTTTTTGCTGATCTTTTAATTTGTTCCAAACAAAATCAATATCAAAATTACTTATAATAGTTTCTGCTATATCATGTGCATAATAATTATAATATTTTGCTGAGTGTATTAAATCATTTAATTTTTTATCAGGCCTTTTGGTAAAATACCAACCAGTTCTTACGTTACGAATGCCAAATGGTTTC
>Ga0255772_10005158_pt1 | contig 12113 bp, 5 predicted proteins | sample 071ome_34_FD_179970 | JGI IMG/M metagenome (GOLD analysis project Ga0255772, IMG submission 179970) | Coastal salt marsh microbial communities from the Groves Creek Marsh, Skidaway Island, Georgia - 071411BT metaG (version 2) | ecosystem: Environmental > Aquatic > Marine > Intertidal zone > Salt... | reverse complement strand
CGGGCGCCATGGTTGTGGTAGGAGCAAAACCTGAGAAAACCAAAGAACAGAAAGAACGAAAAGAAATAGACTGGGTAGGGTTCTCTCAAAACCTTATCGCCCAAGTCACCTCTGTTTTAACGGTGTACACGCTTGCTACGAAGCTGTAATCTCGAATCATATTAAGAGGACATTATGTTTAACCCCCTGCCCCATGTGTAGGGGGTTTTTCGTGCATTTTGTCTCGAATGATAGCAATAAGTCTCCCTACCTTTACAAGACCAAACTAGACTTAAGAAATGCGAATACTCTTTTCCTGTTTCCTCCTTTGTTGTGCCCTGTGCTCTCATGGGCAATCCTTAAAATTTAAATCCGAATTAGACGGAAAGGCAGAGAAAAAGACATGGGTGAAAAGCCAGGGTCTGGAAGTTCGAATTGAAGGAGATGTAGAGAAATTAGAGTTGCTTCTAAAAAACACCTCGGAAAATTACATCGTGGTCGAAGCGGATAATTTCACGCTGATCCATCAGACCGGCATCAAAGACAAGCTTTGCGGCCCTGCATTAATATTGGGACCGGGTCAGAAAAAGCACATTGTATTAGAACTCTGTGATCACAAGGGTAAAAAAGGACTTTTCGGCCTCTATCGAACGTACGAGTCCAACCAATCATTCGAGGAAAGCACCCTCTTCCTAGTGGATAAAAAGTTTAAACTTCAACTAGGCAACATCTTGGTGGATTTTTACACAGGCCGCTAAGTACTCCACTCCCGCACCTTTCCATATATAAAGGGAATTAGATATTTTCGTAATCATGTATAAGGATTACGTCATCTTAGCGACCACATTGCTGATCATCGCATTGGTTTTTGCGGGGATTAGGGTGCGCAAGTATAATTGGCCCTACCTATACTTTCTCTCGGGAATAGTTATTGCTTCGTTGCTTTTCACCGACCCTGACCTTGTCGGGAAGAGATTCATTAATATTCTCTACCCGCTGTTTGTACCGGTCTTGTATATTGTGGGTCCTGGAATTTATGGTTCTGTACAGCCCGTTGAGACTCGCCGTAATCCTTGGCATATTATTCATTACCTGCCTATGTTCATAGGCTACCTGATGATTCTGCTTCATTGGTTTTTGGCCGAACAGAACTATCACCAAAGCGTGTTCGATGGCCGCCAGTTTCAGTTTGAGACGAACCACATGTTTTGGCCTTTTACCGATAAGTTTATTTTGATGGGGTATCCATTTTTCACCGCAGGGTATTATCTATTAACCATCCGAAAACTTAGAGAGCACGGAGCTCATCGCAATCAATACATTTTACCCGTAGGACTTCTTTGTTCTACCCCCATTCTCTTTGATGTGGTATTTGATTATGTCTACGGGTATGGGTTCTTCTTGCAGGATCCGAATTTGCAGCGCTACTTGTTGCTGCCTGCGGTGTTCATCATTTTTTGGGATGTGATTATTGTGAAGCCGCCGAAGCCGACGGAAGCATCAGAAAAAAATACCTTTGAAGAAACCCTGTTGAATTATCCGGACGAATCATTGGTTTCAGAAAGGTTGATGTTGGAATATTTAGAGGAATTGGTCGAAGGGAACGGCCCTACTTTAGCGAAAGTCTTGCATTCAAGAACAGATTTTGTACGCGCGTCCAATTTTTCCAAAGATCAGTGGGAAACGTTCTTTGCCGAAACCCGCACCAGCTGGAATTTCCTCAAAAAGTTTGTGCGCATTCAGAAGGCCGTCGTCCTGATGGAGGAAGGGTTTTTAAATGAGGGTAATGTGGATGAACTTGCCCTTGAAGTGGGGTATTCCACCCGAGCATCTTTGTACCTCGCCTTCCGTCAGATTATGGGGGTCCCGTTGCCAGAATATCGGTTGGAGCGGGAGATATAATCGGTCACTCATTACCCTTCAAATGGGTCGTATTTTGACTTATCTTGTATCCAAACTTAAAATCCTACGCCCAATGCGTCACGTTTTCCTTGCTATTGCACTTTTTGTAAGTGTTTCATTGTCCGCTTCACACCTATTAACGGGCCATTTTTCGTTTGAGCATCAAAATACCGGTTCAAATACAAGTACATACAAGGTGACTCTTCACTTATATCGTGACCTCAATGGGATTAATCTTCCTTCAAGTACAACGGTATACTATAAAAAGTTAAACCAGACTACAACGAGTAGCATTACACTGAATCAAAACAGTAATAATTCGTATAATCTCACTGCGAATTGTGGGTCAAACTTTGGCGTTGGTGTGGTGAGTTATGAAGGCACAGTAACAGTGGATAATAACAGCGGTTATGATTTCTATTATTCTACTTGTTGTCGACCCGCTTCTATTTCTAATTTATCCAACCCCTCTTCCCAATCAACTTACATTACCTCAATACTCGTTACAGGGAAACCGGCCATTCGCTCGTACAACAATAGTCCCCCTATTCAACCTGGAATATCAACGGCCTATGTAAACAATACCTTCCCTTTCGAAATTTGTCAGGCAGACCCAGATGGTGATAGTCTATCCTTTCAGATCGTTCCTGCTAAAAGCGCCGCAACTACCAACATTGCTTATGCAACTGGATATAGTAATGCAAATCCACTAGGCACTGGAAGTAGCGTAGCTATTGACACTGCGAATAGATTGATTGTAGTGAATTCAGGAGTTCAGCAAAATTCGGTGGTAAACGTAAAAATTATTGAGTGGTCGAAAGACACCACCGGCACGTTTAAAATCATGGGAGTGACAGAGCGTGAAATTCTGTTCAATATTGTGGCAGCGCCGACCTCCACACCTTCTAATGTAAGCGCGACTGGCGCCGTAGGAAGCTACGGCACCAAAGAGGTGCTCGTGACCACGGCCGCTCCAGTGTTCCCCACCAGCGGAAACTTCGACGGTGTCCAAGTACAACTCTTCGACGGCAACGGCACCGCAAATTCGGTCACCGGAAGCACCGTCATGAGCAGCAGCTACCAAGCCTTCGCCTTCCACACGGCCGATACCTTACAGCCTGGTCCTTATACCATGATTTTTGCTGAGAACGTGATGGATTCTATGGCCATCAGCGGCTACTGTGGCAAGCGCCTTATCGACACCATCTCTTTCTTCGTAGCGCCACCTCCACCGGTATTGGTCGGTCCTTCAGATTCGATCTATGGTGCGAACGCGACCTACAACGTGTTGAACTACCAATGGCTCGACAGCGCTTCGTTCTCTATTACGAACGGAACCGTAGTTACTTGGCAACCGGATTATTCGCAGTTCGACATCGCTTGGGGTCCAGCCAACGCTACCGGAACCTTCACCCTCATCGGCTACGCAAATGGCAGCTCTGATACCGCCACCGTGACCGTAGAAGTGAACGGCATCGGCATCATCGAATGCTTCGGCGACCTCGCCCTGTACCCAAATCCAGCACGCGATCTCATTCACATCGCCGGCGCCCTTGAAGGCACGACCTACACCCTCTCCGACCTTAGCGGTCGCGTGATGGACCAAGGCCTGCTCGAAGGCGGACGACTCCCTGTCGCTCATCTTCCAAGCGGCACCTACGTATTGGTGCTCGACGGCGCTACCCCATGGGTTCAACGCGTACAAATCCTACATTAAGGCGTTTAGAAAACGTGATAAATGTTATCGCTTAGGCTCGCTTCACACCGTAACTTTATGGTGTGAAAGCGACGCTTTTGCATTAAATCCTATCGTATGAAAGTTCTAGTCCCTACTGATTTTAGCGACACCGCAGCGAGCGGACTACGCTATGCCTTAAGTTTTGTAGCCAATTACGGCAGCGGAAACATCCACGTGCTCCACACCGTCGAAAAAGAAGCCGATCTCGCCGCTGCACAAGCCCAGCTCGACACCTTCTGCGACATCGACACCCCCGCCGGCATCACCATCACCCACAACATCACCGTGGGCGATTACAATGAAGCTATAGGACAAGAGGCCGAAGCCCAACAATGTGCCCTGATCATCATGGCCACCAAAGGCGCCCACGGCATCCAAAAGCTCGTCGGCTCTCATGCCATGAAAGTGGTGAGCAGCAGCAACATCCCACACATCATTACCCAACGTGAAGTCTACGACGACGAGGTCCTCGACCGCATCGCCGTGCCCATCACCCTAGAGCGTGAAGACAAGAAAATCCTGAGCACCGTAGCCGCCATCGCCAAGCCCCTTGGCGCCGCAGTCCTGCTCATCTATGAAGATAATCGCGACGAGTTCCTCGGCGCCACTATTGCTCGCAACCTAAACTTTGCCAAGAGCTACCTCCGCAACAGCGGCATAGAAACCCAAGCCATCGACGTAGGCCACGACCTAAGCTATGATGAGGCCATCATCAAATACGCGGCCGCACACCAATGCGACCTCATCGCCACGGTCAACCACCACAACGACGGCATCCTTAACCTCTTCGGAGCAAACTTCGACCAAAACCTGCTCGAGAACATCGCACACATCCCTATCCTCACGGTGGATGCCCGCAACCACGAGCACGTCAACGATATCTTTATGACAACGAGATAACCCGGGACACACTCTCGGCGCACTTGAACCGAGCTCGCACCCCTGGCCTTGGAAGATTAAAGGTTATAACGCGACCCCTAGCTGCAAAGCTGGGGGTTTTTATTTGCAAAAATCCCGACGAGCCTGGGACCTGCCGGGATTTCTAAATACTCGTTTGATAAAAAAGCCCCGGCTCGCTTTCGCTCACCGGGGCTTTTCAACCTACGTTATTGTTCTTAATCTAATAATACGACTCTGAACCTATTGCCTGCGACATTAAGCCAGTAGACGCCGCTAGGGTAATTGGACAAGTCTAATTGCATTTCCCAATCCTCAGTACGGCCCGACGCTACTGTAGCGCCTGTCATATTGTAAATCACATAATCGCCCAAGGCTTCTTCCCCTTGCACAATCAAACGTCCTTGCGTTGGGTTCGGGTAGAGTCGGATGTTCGATTTCACAATATCCTCAATGCCGATATTCGTACGGATTTGAAGACTCGCGGTATCGTTACAATAGCCGTTGCTTTCCACTACCGTTAATGACCCCGTTGTGTCTTGGGTCCACATTACCGTGGCAATGTTTGTTCCTTGTCCAGAAATAACCGCACCGTTAACGGCCGTCCATTGATAAGTATGACCAGGTGTCTGTGTTACTACGTAATTGTAATTCGTCAATGGTACAATTCCCACCGTATCACCGAGAATTTGTGATGTCGTTGGGAATGGGTGTAACGTAATGTCCTGAGTTGAAGAAGTGGCGTTACAACCGAAAGAATTGGTCACATCTAAAACTACACTCGCACTCTGGCCTACTGTGATACTTTGAGTCGAATCACCTGTACTCCAGTAGTAGGACAAACCAGAATTTCCTGATAACGTCACGCTATCTCCCGGACATAAATCTAATGAGCCGTTGATCGTCACATTAGGATTAGGATTTGGGTTTACTATCACCTCTATAGAGTCCGAAGCTGAAATACATCCTTTGTCGGAAACAAGCCCTACGTAATACATGCCAGAAGCTTTTGCAACTATACTCGCTGATGTATCCAATGTATTCCACAAGTGCATCGCACCCGCATCAGCAGAAAGAATCACCACAGAATCTCCTAAACAGAAAGTTGTAGGCCCTACAGCGTAAATAGAATCGTTTGGAAGCGGGTTAACAGTAATTTGAGCAGTGTCCAATTGTCTTATACATCCATTCGCATCAGTAACAACACCAGTAATAGCACTGGTACTACTAACGACAACCTGTTGCGTGGTATCACCTGTGCTCCATACATAAGATGCGTTACTCAACGCACCAACAATCACAGAATCGCCATCACAGAACTCAGTGTTTCCTGAGATGACCAAAGAATCTGATGGCAATGCATTCACCGTAATTGCAACAGTATCCGAGTAGTTCTGACATCCATTACTATCCGTCAACATCGCATAATAATCTCCAGAGACAAATACCGTTACGTCATCTGAAGATTCACCTGTAGACCACTGATACGTGTTTTGACCAGTTAAACTAAGAACCGTTGAATCACCATCACAATACACAGATGACCCCGCATTGGTGATCACTTCCACAGGTAAAGGATTTACCGTGACAGCAATGGTATCTGTCTGCACGGAACACCCATTTGAATCAGTGACTTCGGCCCAGTAAGAACCGCTTGTCGTGATCACAACATCTTGAATACTATCACCTGTATTCCAAGCGTAAGATGTATTTGTAGCGACCGTTAATTGAACTGAATCACCATCACAGAATGTACTGGCTGAACTTGCCCAAATAGTATCGCTTGGGTTCGCATAGTTCATCACTACTACTGTATCTGTTGTAGAAATACAACCGTTTGAATTTGTAACGGCTGCATAGTACTCACCTGGAGTAAGCGCAGAAATAGCACTGGTCGTATCACCTGTATTCCATATATAACTATTCAATGCATTAGAAGGCAGCGAAAGTTGAACTGTATCGCCGATACATGCCATAGCTAATGAAGAGCTTAGAATAGAATCTTGTATAGGCGCATCAACCTGAACATAGACCGTATCTGTAAGGAATTCACAACCATTAGTCCCAATGATCTTAGCCCAATATAAACCACTCTGTGAGGCATTTAGATATTGATTTGTGTCGCCTGTATTCCAAATAGTGGTCACTGATAAATCCGATGCGCTTATTTGAAGCGTATCACCGAAACAAATACTCATTGTATCACCCAATAAAGAAGTGCTTTCTATGGTCAAATCTATATTCTGATAATAGAAGTCAATAGGCGACAAGACACTAAAGGTGCCAAAATCATCAATAGGTGCATAGGTCATGTGGACTCTATGATGTCCTGCACTATCGCTTGTCACGAAATCCGCAACATTACCCCAAGTATGATCTCCTGCAGTACCAACAGATAAATCATCGATAATTAATGTATCCGCTAAAATATGGCGAGCCGATATCTTCCAATCTGGGAACTGGTTATCTGTACCTGATACGAAAGAAGGATTCGACTCGAACCATGAATAGAAAATAGTCGAGCGGTCTTCACTAAGCGTTGTATGAGGTCTGTTATATTCTGTAACAGGCCCATTGGTGACGTCGAAAGCGTAACCAAAATTCGCCACTTGGTCAATGACCATACATTTCCAGGAAATACCACCATCTTCTGAGAAGATATCTACCAAATGGTTAGACGCTAAGTAATAAGTAAAGTCTGCAGATGATTTAGCGAACACATTTACCAAAATGTGAGGATTGCCCAAGGCATCTACCGTCAAATCATGACCAGAGGCCGTAACAGTAGTCAGATTTAGAACGCTTTGACTTGAAAAGTTCGATTGTATTATATCTATTAGGCTATCCCCAGAAGTTATATCAATGAGGTTCTTTAGTACTGGACCTGATACCACGCCCCAATTGTTACCTCCGTCAATAGATTTAATTATCCTCGGGGCTATTGTCTTTCCTTGAAGTGCCAACGAATCGTAGGCAAGGACACTGATATAACCCGTTTTTTGATCGCCAGAGAAGAAGATTTTTGGGTTACTCATATACTTAGCTGTCGCCGTTGCTTTTGTTAATGGGAATTGGACAACCTCTTTTTGAACACTGTAGCTGTCTTGAACAAAGTCCTTTTGTCCCCGGAAGACGACCATGGTGTCCTTATAATAATAGGTATTACCATTGAGCGAATGTGTCCCTACACTCCAAGTTTTATTTCCGCTCGAATACATGTTTCCAAGCGTTACGTAACCATAAGAAGTATCCACATTCATGTCAGCGGATGAATCGGATATAGAGTAGGTGCCATAAAGCGCGCCTCCCCATCCATTAGATGCATTACCACTCAATGTAGGTGCCCAAACGGCAATTTCATTTTGTCCAGGATTTGTATTGTTTGGAGGCGAAACCATAGATACATGAGGATACCTTGCCGCACCTGGATAAGCATAACCACTGACAGAAGGATCCCAAATAGGTCCCATATTATAAGACCAATTATCGCCCGCATCTTGTGAATAATCTATACGCAATGACCCAGAACTATTGTCCCCATTACTGGAATAGTTGGATCTATGTATAAACACCAAAGATTTGGAAGATGGGTCGACCCATAAGTTCGTTCTGGGACTAAATCCAGCACCATAAACATTTGGAGCCGTTCCAATAGCAACCGAACCAGACGAATTATTATCCACGAATGTCGAGTCAAAATCTCCTGATTTTAAATCAGTATCCAACATCATATAATGATTCAATGTCAACGTATCTGATGATGAACTACATCCATTTAAATCCGTCACCGATAACCAATAGCTTCCAGGAGTATTCAAAGAAATTGATTGGCTTGAAGATCCTTGGTTCCAAGAATATTGACCGGCACTTCCTAGCGCGTTTACACTCAAGGTATCGTCGTAACAAATGGTGTGCGAACCAGTTACACTTAGATACACCTCAGGCAAATCATATGCCCTTACAATGAACTGCTCAAAGCGAACTGAATCACTTGAAGTCTGAATAGTATAGGCCGCTGAATCACTATTCGCCACAACTGTTATACTCTGTCCAGATTCACCTGAAGTCCAAAGGTTTGTCGTAGAGTTAACATAGGCGGTAGACAACGTTATTGAATCACCAAAACAGATATTTGTATCTAAGACTTGAGAAAAGTTTTGATTGGTGAAAATCTCATACTCATCTGCACCAATGTCTGGATTTGGGTGAAAACCTGAAGGTCTTACTTCACCATCTATATCCACATTCACAGCGGCAGAATCATCCCCATTATTATGAGGCAATACCCCTGTGGCATGCAAATCTGTAGCGCTTACAAATATTGGATCACCAGATAACGAGTTTTGATCTTTACTGCTATTATACCCTTGAAGTGTCAATAAATCAGAGGCATAGCTGCTATTTACATAGGCTAAATAGGATCCCGAGCCAAAATAGAGATTGTAATCCCTAGAGGCGTTCGAATAATAACTATAAAGTGGATAGGTACCACCTTGAAGAATATTGTTTCTAATGTCCACATCCGAGCCATTATAATAATCGTACAAGCCATAATAACTACCTACAGCTGAATTATGATATACTTTTAGATTACTTCCATAGTATACCCTCATTCCATAATAACCTCCGTAGAACATGTTATTCGAAATTTCACTGTCAAAGGAGGCTGAAGAGGATGTACTTAAGTAAGACGCGTAAATGGAATAATAGCTCTCAATATTATTTTTTGTGAACTTACATCCATCTATGTTGTAGAGATATGCTCCATAATTATATGTATTGGCAAAATCCGAAATAGTATTTCCTTCAATGTCGATATTACGACCGTAATTGAAATATACCCCATAGTAATATGTATCTGATATAGTATTATCAGTTACAGCAATGTCTGTATGGCCTCCTGAATTTGATGAAGAGCCATAAAATACCACTGCATAATATCCACCTATGATGGTGTTGTTAGAGATCGAAATATGACTCTCCCCGTCCGTTACAACGGAATGAGAAGATGAAGATTTTGAGGCAACTATACCAATAATCGATGAGCTAGATGATTGGGGAGAAACTATAGTGTTTCCATTGATCGTGATGTACGACGTCCCATTGAGTCGAATAGCATATCCACCCGTGGTCTTTATTGATAAATCACTGAGCGTTACATAAGAAGTACTGTTTAAAACTAAGTTTCTCAAAGTATCAGTCGTGGTTGTCGAGCCTTTGATAGTAACAGTATTATTAGTGGAGGCGCCACTTATAGAACCTAATTCTACAGATGGGACATGGTAACCACTAAGAAGCTGTAGCGTAACAGGACCTGATATACCACAATTATTCAGTACCGTAAATGCTGAGTCAATGGTTTCGAAAGATCCACTGTTACCAACAGTGTAAACCCCTCCTGTTAGAGGTCCTGAACAATCTGTCGTAAAACTAAACGGCCCTTCCCATTGATTTGAACAACAGTTTTTTACATAGTAATCATAACTAGTATTCTGATTCAAATTAGCAAAGGAGTACGGAACAGTAATATTAGAAACGGTCGTCCCAACTCCAGTGCCTTGAATAAATCCGCTTGGTCCATATTCAATACTAAAGCAGTTTGAGCCTGTATAGGACCAATTCGCTTGTCCACCTGTACTCGTAATGTTTGTGACTTCATGATTGTAATTCAAACAGGTTGGAATTACATCAATCTCCACGTCGTCGATAAAGACATAGTCGTATGAATTCGTCTTAGAATAGAATCTAAAGCCTACTCTCTTATCTCCCTGTTGAACAACGTTTGAGTCCAAATAAAGGCTGAATTGTTGATAGGACGTGTTACCTGAAAGACTATAGCTTTTCACTAACCTAGCAGATTCCATATTGCCCTCAATATCCGTTAAGACCACATCAAATATCCCAGGATAACTACTCGAATTTGTCCTAGCGTAAAAGGATAGTTCATAACCTCCATCCTCTAAATTCTCAATTAAAGGCGTGGACACTATGTTAGTATCTCCACCATTTGAATACATATAATTGTATAACGAATAACTACCTGAATTGGCATAATAGCTGTAACCATAACCCATTGAATATGAAGTACCGTTAGTACCATCGTAAGCCCAACAGGATGGGAGATTCGGATTTTGACTGTTCCCTGAATAAGCAGGAGAGTTTTCAAATCCGTCAGACCATGGCACTGCAACAGGTGAACAAGGTGTGGTCACTGTTACAGGTCCATACCATGGTGAATTCATTCCCTGACTTGGACAAATTGACTGTATGTAAAGGTCATATGTTGTGTTCGAAAGAAGTGTATCAACTGACCATGTTGTTCCAGAAACAGAATCATAAGGAATACCCGTACCTTGGGTAAACCCTGTCGGACCCCATTCAATAACATATTGTGACACCGTACTACTATCACTCCAGCTAAACGTGAACGACGTATCAGAAGTCGCTGTGCCAACAATGTCTGAAGCTTCTGGACAAGCAGGGATATCGCGGATCTCAACATCATCAACAAAAGCATAGGTGTAAGAATAGCTATATCCTGAAACCAATTCTGGTACGATCATAAACACTACTCTAGATGCAGAAGATGATACATTATCTAAATCAATCGTATAATCCACATATGTACCTGTGTAATTGATCGTGTCAACGATGCTGATAGAGCTCTTACTTCCAGAAGAGTCTGCGGTTGCAATGATCAACTTGTTGTTATAGTATGCTACCGTACCAACAGATCTAATGCTAAATAGCACTTGCTTATCTCCATTGCCCATTCCTGCAATTCTTGGAGACATGGCCGCCAACGTATCGCCTTCTGCACTTGCAGATGAGGACGAACTTGCATAACCATAGAAACGCAATGATTTAGATCCTGTTTTGGAATAAGAGGTTGAATTATATACGTAGGAATAGAAAGATGTGGACGTACCTGTTTTCAGGTAATTCCAACAATCCGGCAAATCTGGATTAGAAGTAGATCCTGCAGTTTGCAATTCAAAACCTGTTGAATAGGGAACCGCTAGATCACCACACTCAGTTTTGAATGTAAATGGACCTACCCAGTTTGAAGTACCGTCACCAGTAGCTGTACAGTTCGCCATGACATAGGCATCGTAGTAGGTATTCTGAGTCAAACCAGTCGCAGTGTACGACGTAGTCGTTGAAGTATATGAAGTACCTGTTCCTTGAGTAAAGCCTGTTGGACCTATCTCAATATTGAAGGCTGCTGAGCTTGAAGACCAAGCAATAGTAGCTGATGTTTGAGTCGTAGCAGTTAAGCTCAAACTAATGGGCTCTGGACATGGTGGGATATTCTTGATGGTAAGGTCATCAATATATACGTAGTCGTAGGCTGGAGATAATGAGTTGTCCCACAACCATGCGAAGGCAACTCTAGAGTCTCCTGATGTAATACCAGAAGCATTGTCTAAGTAAACCGTATGCTTCTCGTATGCTGTATTAGTGTATATGGTATCTACAATTTTGAATGAAGATGGTGTTGCGTTCGCATCAGTCACCCCCACTAGTACCATACCTAGGTATGATGCTGAAGAAGTACGACCATAAAACTCGACCATTTTGGTCGCGCTATCCAATC
>Ga0255772_10005139_pt1 | contig 12136 bp, 10 predicted proteins | sample 071ome_34_FD_179970 | JGI IMG/M metagenome (GOLD analysis project Ga0255772, IMG submission 179970) | Coastal salt marsh microbial communities from the Groves Creek Marsh, Skidaway Island, Georgia - 071411BT metaG (version 2) | ecosystem: Environmental > Aquatic > Marine > Intertidal zone >... | reverse complement strand
AGGTTGCTTGAGCCTTTCGGCGACGGAAGGCCTAGACGAATGATTATCCTCGACAGAACCCGGCTTACAGGCTGGCTTGGTTATTCTCTTTTCTGAGTGTTCTATATTCCTTTTCTATCTCCCAGCGAGATTTCTAATAAGACCTTATTCTTAACTTAAAGTAATTTCTTAAGTTATCTTTTTATTTGTCTGATTATTCTGTTTTTTCTTGTAAGTTTTTATTTGTCTTAATCGCTTATCTTATTGATTTCTAAGTACTTTCTGTCTGTCTTCTTTTTAATCTATTCGCTTGCAAAAAGTCAATACTCTTCTTATAGTGTCGAAATGTGGAATAAAGTGGTGAAAAGTGTTTTCTAGTGGCTTTTTAGTGGTGTAAGTTCCCAAATACAGAATTTAGGGGTTTTAGACGTGTTTCAGGGCAGTCAATCCATCAATGTGGATGCAAAAGGGCGCTTTGCAGTACCGAGTAGGTATCGCGAAGTGCTTTTGGCTGTCTGTGAAGGAAGGATGGTTGTTACTGCTAATCCTTATGAGCGCTGTCTGAATGTTTACCCTGAGACGCAATGGCAGGAAGTGAAGTCGAAGATTGAAGCTCTGCCGAACGGAAATAAGAAAGTTCGTCGTCTACAGCGTTTGGTGTTAGGTAATGCCAGTGAGTTGGAGATGGACGGAAATGGGCGTCTGCTACTGCCACAAACTCTTCGTGACTACGCAAACCTGGACAAGAAAGCCATGTTGGTGGGATTGGGTGATAAGGCTGAGTTGTGGAGTGAGCAGAGTTGGAATGAAATGCTGGATGAGGACGATGATGATCTCATGCCAGACGAAATGATGAATTTGTCACTTTAATGGTTGAGAAAGGCTTTAAACATAAAACCGTACTGCTGGATGAGGCGGTTGATTTACTTATTCAGCGTGAAGATGGTCTGTATGTGGATGGAACCTTTGGGCGAGGTGGTCACAGTCGGCTGATTTTGTCTCAGTTAGATGATTATGGTCGATTGATTGGTTTTGATAAGGATCCGCAGGCTGTTGAAGTGGCAGAGGCGTTGAATCAAGAAGATCAACGTTTCGAGATTGAACATACAAGCTTCGCCTCGTTGTTGGAGGTTATGAAGCGCCGCGATTTGGTTGGTAAGGTGTCCGGTGTCCTGGTTGATTTGGGCGTCTCGTCACCTCAGTTGGACGATGCAGAGCGCGGCTTTAGCTTTTTAAAAAGTGGGCCATTGGATATGCGTATGAACCCGTCGGCGGGCCTTTCGGCCGCCGACTGGGTGAATACCGCTGACGAAGCAGAAATTGCACGAGTGCTTTGGGAATACGGTGAAGAGCGTTTTTCCCGGCGGATTGCACGAGCGATCGTTGCTCGTCGTCAGGAAAAAGAGATTCTTGATACGTTGGATCTGGCTAACTTAATCAGCGTCTCTGTGCCGAAGAAAGATAAATTTAAGCACCCGGCAACGCGTTCATTTCAGGCAATACGTATTCATGTGAACAATGAGTTGGGTGATCTGGAGGCTCTGTTAGAGCAGTCTCTAGAGGTACTTGAGCCGGGTGGAAGCTTGGTGGTGATTAGTTTTCATTCGCTTGAAGATCGTATTGTTAAGCGTTTTATGAAAGAGCAAGTAAAAGGTAAACCATTACCCAAAGGCTTGCCTGTGACTGATGATCAGATTGCCAGAACCATGATGTTGGCATGTAAGGCTTCAAAGCCGGGTCAGCAGGAAGTAGATCAAAATCCAAGAGCAAGAAGTGCTGTTCTTAGAGCTGCAATAAAACTCTGATAGGCAGTGAGTGATGAAACAGGAAGAAGGCACTTCTGATAATAACGGTAGTGGTTGGCTAAGTCGTATACAGCTAAAAATAAAAGCGGTATGGCAGATTGAGCTCGATTTTCCGAAGCGAATTATTAGTCGCCAATCATTACTTTTGCTCATGCTTTTAATTCTGTTGATTGTTTCTGCATTGGGCGTTGTTTATTCATCGCACTACAGTCGGCAGTTATTTCATGAATTGAAATTACAAAAACAACATAAGAATGATTTGGAAACAGAGTGGGGGCAGTTGCTGTTAGAGCAGAGTGCTTTGTCTGCTCACACTCGAGTTGAGAAGGCAGCGAAAGAGTATTTAGAGATGTCTCTGCCTGAGTCGAAAGACATTAAATTGGTAATATCAGATGGGCGCTAGTCTTAAAAAATCTGAACAGCAACAAGTTGAGCGTGGGGTATTGGACTTCATGCCACTTTGGCGTATGCGTCTGGTTTTGTTTGTAATTGTCTTGCTCTTGTCGGGTTTAGGGTATCGCTTAGTTTACCTTCAGGTTTCAGAGCAGGCATTTCTCAAAACGCAGGGCGATTTAAGAATGATCCGTACAGAAATGGATCCTGCCCATCGCGGCCTAATCAGCGATAGAAATGGCGAGCCTTTGGCGGTATCTACGCCAGTTGAGTCTATTTGGATCAATGCAAAGTATTTTCCAGAGTTGAATGATGTTGATGTGGCCAAGTTGGCCTCGTTGCTTGATGTCAGAGAAGTTGCTCTAAGAAAGAAATTGAAGGCGGCGAACGGTCGACAATTCGTTTACCTGAAACGACAAATGCCACCGGAGCAGGCTGCAAAAGTGTTGGCGTTGGGTTTAAAGGGTTTATACAGCCAGCAGGAGTACAAGAGATATTACCCGGCTGGAGAGGTGACATCACATGTGTTGGGCTTTACCAATCTTGATGATCAAGGGCAGGAAGGTGTCGAGCTGGCGTTTGATGATTGGCTGAAGGGTGAGTCCGGTTCTCGTAAAGTTATTAAAGATCTGCAGGGCCGCGTTATTCGGCACATAAAACAGGTCTCCGAGGCGAAAGATGGCAAGGATCTGGTCTTGTCGCTCGATTTGAGGCTTCAATATCTTGCCTATAAATCATTAAAAGAAGCAGTTATCCGTCATCGGGCTGAGTCTGGTAGTGCGGTGGTTATGGACGTTACGACGGGCGAGGTTTTGGCTATGGTGAACCAGCCATCCTATAACCCGAATGATCGTTCTCGATTGAAGGTCAATAGTCTACGAAATCGCGCGGTGACAGATGCTTTTGAGCCTGGTTCGACCATCAAACCATTTACGGTCGCAACGGCTTTGTCCTCAGGACGATATGCAGCGAGTACCAAGGTGAATACATCACCAGGTTTTTTAAGGGTCGGCAAGAAAACAATTCGTGATCATATTAATTACGGAAAACTCGACCTTACTGGAATCGTTAAGAAATCAAGTAATGTGGGTACAACCAAGTTGGCGCAAAATCTTGGCAGCGACTTGATTTGGTCAACCTTGTTTAAAGCTGGCTTCGGTCAGGCACCTGGTACCGGTTTTCCAGGTGAGGCAAATGGTATGTTGCCTATGCAGCGAAAATTCAGACCGATTGAGTTAGCGACCTTGTCTTATGGCTACGGTTTGTCCTCAACGCCGTTGCAATTAGCTAATGCTTATACTGTGTTTGGAAACGACGGTTATCGACCGGAAGTCACTATGCTGGCTCGTGATGAGCATGATGTTTCTGACTTAAGGCGTGAAAAAGTGATGTCAGAACGTGTTGCATCGCAGGTCTTGCTGATGTTGGAGTCAGTAACCCAAAAAGGCGGAACGGCTAAAAATGCGGCAGTGCCTTTTTATCGAGTAGGTGGAAAGACTGGTACCGTGCATAAAGTGGGTCGGGGTGGTTATCAAGACGATAAATACATTGCGTATTTTGCAGGGGTCGCACCCATTTCAAACCCTAGATATTCGATTGTTGTGACCATTAATGGGCCAACCGGCGATAAGTATTACGGTGGTGAAGTGGCTGCGCCAGTATTTTCAGAAATTGTTACTGCTGTAATGCGTTTAAATAATGTTGCTCCTGATGCATTTGATAGTGCAATTGTTGCTAAGGCTCAGTAGGCAGGGAAAGCGATATGGAAAAGCAAAACACACAACTAACCAACTGTGATGTGAAGATCGCTGATTGCTTACCTTGGTTAGCTGATTCTGAACTGTCGAGTGAAAGAGTTTCAGGAGTTACGCTGGATAGTCGCTCGGTTAAGCCTGGCGATTTATTCATTGCGGTTAAAGGCTTGGTTGTTGATGGTCGTGATTTTATAGATCAAGCCATTAATAACGGTGCGAAGATCGTTTTTAAACAGTCAGATTCTCGTGCGGTCTACAGTTTTTCAAATTGCTGGGTGGTTGATGTTCCAGGTTTAGACCGCTTGGTGAGTCAGGTTGCTGCCCGTTTCTATGGGTTCCCGACCGAAAAGATGGTTGCTGTAGGTGTAACCGGAACGAATGGTAAAACAACGGTTAGTCAGTTGATCGCACAGGCGATGAAATTACTTGGTCAGTCATCTGCGGTTATTGGCACTGCAGGAAATGGTGTATGGCCAGATATGGATGTGGCATCACATACCACACCGGATGCTGTTAACTTGCAGAAATTGATGGCTGGGTATGTTGAACAAGGCGTTGATTCAGTCGCTATGGAAGTGTCTTCGCATGGTTTAGATCAAGGACGCACTGAACATGTGGCCTTTGATGTGGCGGTTTTTACTAATTTAACCCGGGATCACCTGGATTACCACGGCACTATGGATGCTTATGGCAGAGCCAAAGCTCGATTGTTTGAGTATTCAGGCCTGAAAGCGTCGGTAATTAATCTGGATGATCCTTTCGCTGCTTCCTTGCTAACGCTTGCTCAAGGGAAGTTGTGGACGTTCAGTCAGGATAATTCAGGCGCCGATGTGTTCTGTGAAGAGATTGAATTGACTTCACAAGGTATGAGACTCAGGGTTTCTACCCCGCAAGGTAAAGGGATTATCGAAACCTCTTTGATTGGGCATTTCAATGTTTCGAATGTTTTGGCTGTGGTATGCGTGTTGATGTCTCAGGGGGTAGAACTCCAGAGAATTATTGATATAGCGATGAGCTTTCAGCCAATTACTGGGCGGATGGAAACCTTTGGTGGTGACGCCAAACCTACCGCTGTTGTCGACTACGCTCATACCGGTGATGCATTAGAGAAGGCCTTAATGGCAGTTAAAAATCATTGTCGGGGTAAATTGTATTGTGTCTTTGGGTGCGGTGGTGATCGTGATCGAGGTAAGCGTCCAGAGATGGCTTCTGTCGCTGAAAAATTATCCGATTTTATTGTTGTGACCAATGACAACCCAAGAACAGAAGATCCGGAGCGTATCATTGAAGAAGTTATGTCCGGGTTTGCGTCGCCTTATCTTGTGCTGGTGGAGAAAGATCGAGAAAAGGCTATACGTCTGGCAATTGGTCAAGCCAAACCCGGTGACTGGGTGCTGGTGGCAGGTAAGGGGCATGAAGACTATCAGGATGTTCAGGGTGTGAAACATCCGTTTTCAGATGTAGAGAAAGTGGAAGACGCCTTAATGGAGTATCAGTCGTGATTAAGTTATCTGATTTGCTCGATGTTATTGAAGGTGAATTTGTCGGCGATTTGGATGCTGCACAGGATATTACCTTTAACAGCATTAGTACTGACTCCCGATCGGTTGGCGTTGGGCAATTATTCATCGCTTTATCTGGTGAGCACTTTGATGCTCATGATTACTTGGCGCAGGTTAAAGAAAAAGGTGCATGTGCTGCCATTGTTTCCAGATCAGTTGATGTAGATCTGCCTCAGATATTGGTAGCTGATACCTTGGAAGCGTTGGGAAAAATCGGTGCTTACATGGCGAGCCTTACAAAGGCTCGTTTTGTCGGTTTGACTGGAAGTTGTGGAAAAACAACCACCAAAGAGATGATCAAGCTAGTGCTGTCATCGGAAGGTCAGGTTCATGCGACCCGTGGTAATTTGAATAATCACATTGGTGTACCGCTGACCTTATCCGAAGTTTCAGGTAATGATGATTTTGCTGTGATTGAGATGGGGGCAAGTGGACTTGATGAGATCAAGTACACAGTTTCGATGGCAGATCCAGAGGTAGTGTTGCTGACGAATGCGTCTGCTGCGCATTTGGAAGGTTTTGGTTCTCTGGAAAATATTGTTCAGGCCAAAGGGGAGATCATTCGTTATGCCCCCCAAACAGCAACAGCCGTTTTGAATATGGATGATCCTCATTACCACGATTGGGTGGGGATGCTGAGTGGACGTAAGCACTTAAGTTTTTCTCATCGAGAAGAAAGCGGTGCGGATGTCCGACTGCTAAGTAAACAAACTCTTTTACCTCAAGGATATCAGCTTGAGGTGGATGTTCAGGGCAATGTCTATTCAGTGGAGTTGCACGTGATGGGCGAGCACATGATTCAGAATGTGTTGGCTACCTTGGCTGTGGTGAAAGGGTTAAAGCTGAATGTTGAACAAGCAGCGAAAAATCTCAGTAAATTTGAAGCTGTCAAAGGGCGTTTCTGCCCTACGAAAACAAGGCTCTGTACCATTTGGGATGATGCCTACAACGCTAACCCTGAGTCGGTTAAGGCTGCGCTTACATCATTAGCTGATACGGATAAGCCTCGTTGGTTGGTACTTGGCAATATGGCTGAGCTTGGTGAATTATCTGAGCAAGCTCATGCAGAAATGGGATCGTTTGCCGAGTTAAGAGGTTTTGAAAAAGTTTATGCCATTGGTGCTTATGCGAGCGCGGTGGTGGAAGGCAAAAGTTTTTCTGGCACTGCCTATAAAAAGACTGACAAGGATGTCCTTATTTCAGATTTGAAAAAGGATATATCAGTAGCGGCAGATTCAGAGTTGCAAATATTAATTAAAGGTTCCCGCAGTGCAGGCATGGATCAAGTGGTCCAGGCACTTTTGGAATGGTCTGGTGACTGAAGAAGCTTCACTCGCCAGCCTTGGAACATAAAGAATAACTAAAACTAACATAGGGACGAGATGTCATGTTGTTGTGGCTAACACAGTGGTTATCGGAATACGCAAGCGGCTTTGCAGTATTTCAGTATTTAACCCTAAGGGCGATTTTGGGCGTATTAACGGCCTTGGCCATTTCACTTGTATTTGGCCCTGCTTTCATCAAAAAGCTGCGCTATCACCAGATTGGTCAGGCGATTCGTACGGATGGTCCTCAGTCTCATCTTAGTAAGGCTGGAACACCCACCATGGGTGGCGCACTAATACTTGTTGCGATCTTGATTAGTACTTTGCTTTGGGCTGATTTATCCAATCTTTATGTGTGGATTGTGATTCTGGTGACGGGTGTGTTTGGTGCCGTAGGTTGGGTAGATGATTATCGTAAAGTCGTTGAAAAAGACTCTCGTGGTTTACCTGCCCGGTGGAAATATTTTTGGCAATCAGCGGCCGGTATTGTTGCGGCTTTGGTGTTGTATGCATCAGCGGATACGCCAGCAGAAACTCAGTTGATTATTCCTTTCTTTAAAGACTTTGCTTTAGAGCTAGGGGTTGGGTTTGTTGTTCTGACTTATTTTGTGATTGTAGGTAGCAGTAACGCTGTGAACTTGACTGATGGATTGGATGGTCTGGCGATTATGCCAACCGTATTGGTGGCGGGTGCATTGGCGATATTTGCTTATGTTGCAGGCCATGCCCATTTTGCTAACTACCTGAATTTTCCTTACGTGGCGGGCAGTGGCGAGTTAGTTGTGATCTGTGGCGCCATGGTGGGAGCGGGCTTAGGCTTCTTGTGGTTTAACACGTATCCAGCTCAAGTGTTTATGGGTGATGTAGGCGCTTTGGCACTAGGTGCTGCGCTCGGTGTGATTGCGGTGATTGTTCGTCAGGAGATTGTGTTGTTCATCATGGGCGGTATTTTCGTTATGGAAACATTGTCGGTGATCTTGCAAGTTGCATCGTTCAAATTAACGGGCAAGCGAATCTTTAGAATGGCTCCGATTCATCACCATTTTGAATTGAAAGGATGGCCAGAGCCAAAAGTAATTGTGCGCTTCTGGATCATTACTGTGATCTTAGTACTGATTGGTTTAGCAACACTGAAAGTGCGCTAGTTAATGGTTTTGGAGTTCTGATTTATCGGGACTCGATAAGTGATTTTGATAGATAAGGTGTTCTGAGTGAGTTTAATAACATCAGATAAGTATTCGGTAATCGTAGGGCTGGGAATTTCAGGTCTTTCGTGTGCCCGACATCTATCAAAATTGCAGAAGCTAGGTAAAGTTGGCCGTTTTGTCGTGATGGATACACGTGAGAATCCGCCATTGGTGACCCAGTTAAAAGAAGCTTGTCCGGATGTGAATTTGATTTGTGGTGAATTGGATCTGGATCTGTTGAAAGGTGCTTCTGAGATTATTGTAAGCCCGGGCCTGGATACCAATCAGTCACCTTATCGTGAGTTGAAGCAGCAAGGTGTAAGTGTTGTTGGAGATATCGAGCTGTTTGCCCGAGAAGCTGATGCGCCTGTAGTCGCTATTACTGGTTCGAATGGAAAGAGCACAGTCACTACGCTCATTGGTCAAATGGCTGAGACAGCAGGTTTGAAAGTTAAAGTTGGTGGGAATATTGGGGTTGCTGCACTGGATTTGTTAGGGCCTGTTAAACCCGATCTTTATGTGCTTGAACTGTCGAGCTTTCAGTTGGAAACCACTAGCTCATTGTCACCTGCCGTTGCAACGGTGCTTAACCTTCAAGCGGATCATCTTGATCGCTATGGAAATATGGTTGCTTACCATACAGCGAAGCAGCGTATTTATCGTAATTGTAAGCAGTCAGTTTGGAATAAACAGGACATGTTGACTCAACCATTGCTGGGTACTGAGTCAAAAGCGTTGGCGTTCACAACAGCAGAGCCTGATCTTAAAGAATTTGGATTGCGAGACTACGACGGTGAGCTTTGGTTATGTAAAGGATTGGAAAAACTGATCAATGCCAACGAAGTGAAATTGAAAGGTCGCCATAATCTTGCAAATGCTTTGGCATGTTTAGCTTTAGGTGAGGCTGTAGAGCTTCCGATGACAGCGATGTTGAACACCTTAAAAGAGTTTGGTGGCTTGGCTCATCGCTGTGAATGGATTAAGAGTATTTCTGGTGTGCAATTCATCAACGATTCGAAAGGGACTAACGTTGGCGCAACCAAAGCAGCGATTGATGGTCTAGCCAATACAGAAAAGAACATTGTGTTGATTGCTGGCGGCGTTGCGAAAGGTGCTGATTTCAGTGAATTAACAGAATCATTGAGCAAGCATTGCAAAACCTTAGTGGTTTTTGGTGAAGACAAACAGGCCATTATTGATAAGGCACCTTCTGGTCTTACTGTTGTTGATGCTGCTGATCTTGAACAGGCAGTTGATCAAGCGCAGGCAGCTTCAGAGGTTGGTGATATTGTGCTTTTCTCTCCTGCGTGCGCCAGTTTTGACATGTTTAGAAACTTTGAACATCGAGGTGATGAATTCAGTCGTTTGGTTGGTGAATTGAAACCAAAAATTAATGGTGAAGGATCATGACGAGTTCTTTAGCATCAATGTCGAGCGTACTTTTCAATAAACAGTGGCAACTGCCATTTGATGGTGTGCTTTTGATGACGGTTTTACTGTTGTTGACTGTGGGTACAGTTTGCATGACCTCCGCATCCACAGAGATTGCAGATGGTAATTACCAAAATGAGTTTTTTCATTTGAAGCGTCATTTGGTGTACTTGACGGTTGGTATGCTTGCCGCACTTTTTACTTTGGCCATTCCGATGCGTTTATATCGGGAAATGAGCTGGTTGGCTTTGGGTATCGGTTTTGTTTTGTTAGTGCTCGTTTTGGTACCGGGTATTGGTCGTGATGTAAATGGTAGTACTCGCTGGATTGGTTTAGGTGGTTTTAATATTCAGGCTTCAGAGATCGCCAAGCTAAGCATGGTGATCTATACGGCCTCATATTTGGTTCGCCATCTGGAAGAGGTAAGAACTCGCTATTCAGGTTTTTTGAAGCCGGTAGTTTTTTTAGGTGTATTTGTTTTCTTGCTTCTATTAGAGCCTGATTTCGGTGCTGCGGTTGTAATGATGAGTGCCTTTATGGCCATGATGTTTTTGGCTGGCGTAAGAGCATCCCATTTCTTTTTCTCGATTGTTGTGTGTTTGTTGGGTGTGGCAGCGATAGCCGTTTCTCAGCCATACCGCATGGCCAGATTGCAAGCCTTTCTAGACCCTTGGCAGGATCAGTTTGGAAGTGGCTATCAGTTGATTCAGGCCTTAATCGCGATTGGTCGAGGCGATTGGTTCGGTGTCGGGCTAGGTAATAGTATGCAGAAACTGTATTACCTACCTGAGGCCCATACAGATTTTGTATTTGCCATTCTTGCTGAAGAAATGGGTACGGTTGGAGCCATGAGCGTTCTGGTGCTATTCGCCGTGTTTGCATGGCGAGCATTAAAGATTGGCCGGAAGGCCGAGGTGGCAGGGCAATTATTTAGTGCTTATATCGCGTATGGATTGACCATTATCTTCTCAATGCAAGCGGTCATTAATATCGGTGTAAATACAGGTACGTTACCAACGAAAGGGCTGACGTTACCTTTCTTAAGTTACGGTGGAAGTAGTTTGGTTATAAGTTGTATGTCCGTTGCGATGTTGTTACGAATCGATTACGAGGCTCGTCGGGCGGTTTCCTCGAAGGGTAGCCAACAGGAGTCAGCCTCATGACTCAGTCTGCGAATAGTTGGTCAGGTAAAACCATGCTGGTCATGGCTGGTGGTACTGGTGGTCATATCTACCCTGCCTTGGCGTGTGCACAAAAAGTGTTAGATAACGGTGGAAACGTCGTTTGGTTAGGAACTCGCAGAGGTTTGGAGTCAGACATTATTCCCAAGACCGGAATCGATATTCAGTACATTGACATAGCCGGACTTCGTGGAAATGGCGCTTTAGGTTGGATAAAGGCCCCGTTCAGGATTTTAAAAGCGGTGGGGCAGGCCGTTCAGGTCATCAAAAAGGTTAAACCAGATGTAGTGCTTGGGATGGGCGGTTTTGTTACAGGTCCGGGTGGCGTTGCTGCTAAAGCACAGCGAGTACCTTTAGTGATTCATGAGCAGAATGCGATCCCAGGACTAACTAACAAGTTGTTGGCACGAATTGCAGATCGCGTTCTGGAAGCGTTTCCAAATACATTTAGTTATGCGGATGAAGCCACCGGTAATCCGGTGAGAGAAGATTTGGTTTTTGAATCGCCTCAGCAAAGAAAAGCAGCGCACAGCGAAACAAACTTGTTGGTGGTTGGTGGCAGTTTGGGCGCTGTTGCAATCAATAAACTCATGCCTGAAACATTGAGTTTAATGAAAGCTAATGGGTTCACGACCAAGATCGTGCATCAGACTGGAAAAAAGAATCTCGAAGAAACTCAGAGCCTATATCAGGCTCAGGGTATTGAAGCTGATGTGGTGCCATACATTGAAAATATGGCAGGCGCTTATCAGCAAGCAGATTTGGTGATTTGTAGAGCGGGCGCATTAACGGTCTCGGAATTAATGAGCGTTGGTGTTGGTTCGATTCTAGTGCCATTCCCTTTTGCGGTGGATGATCATCAAACAGCGAATGCAGGTTATCTGGAAAAAGTCGGAGCAGGCATTATTTGCCAGCAACGAGATACTTCGGCAGAAAAACTCAGTCAGTTACTGTCCGATTTAATTGAACAAAATAAGTTGCCGACAATGGCGATGAACGCATGGCAGAGCCGTAAGACCGATGCAACAGATCGGGTGCTTAGCCATTGTCAGGAGTTAATGAATGTCTAGTGACAAACAATCAATCAAGACCGCAAGCTGGGATGTCCCGGAAATGCGTCGTATTCGTACCATCCACTTTGTCGGAATTGGCGGTGTCGGCATGTGCGGTATTGCAGAGGTTTTAATTAACCAGGGTTACCGCATTACTGGTTCTGACTTAAAGCCTTCTGCTAACACGCAACGACTGGAAGATCATGGCGCAAAGATTTTTATCGGTCATGCTGCGGAACAGGTTATTGGTGCAGACGTAATTGTTGTATCGACGGCTGTAGATACAACAAACCCTGAAGTTGCTCAGGCTTTGGAGAGTCGAATTCCTGTTGTACCAAGAGCAGAAATGCTAGCTGAATTGATGCGTTATCGTCACGGTATTGCAGTGGCAGGTACGCATGGCAAGACCACAACGACAAGTCTTGTTTCTTCTGTGTTGGCAGAGGGTGGTTTGGATCCGACTTTTG
>Ga0255772_10005135_pt1 | contig 12140 bp, 12 predicted proteins | sample 071ome_34_FD_179970 | JGI IMG/M metagenome (GOLD analysis project Ga0255772, IMG submission 179970) | Coastal salt marsh microbial communities from the Groves Creek Marsh, Skidaway Island, Georgia - 071411BT metaG (version 2) | ecosystem: Environmental > Aquatic > Marine > Intertidal zone >... | reverse complement strand
CGCACTTGGTGCTGCTGGTGGTTATAAAGAACTAACAAAATACAACGCTGCTCCTGGCGGCGGTGCATTAACAGTATTTAGCTTATAATTCTCGAATTATAAGAAACTAATTACTAGTTAGTTAGTCCTATAAACACCCTACTTCGGTAGGGTGTTTTTTTTTGTGTATAATCACGGACAATAAATAAAATTTAAGGAAAGTTTGATCATGTTAAAAAAAGGAATAATAGGAATTTTGGCGGTATTGGCATCTCCATTTTCGATATTGGAAGTTAATGCTGATGATATTTTAAATGACGGTAAAGTGGGCGAAGTGAGACGAGTCCCTGGTGATAAAGAATTTAAAGTATGTGCTGACTCCAATAACTTGCCTTACTCTAATGATAAAGGTGAGGGTTTTGAAAATAAGATTGCAGAGTTACTGGCAGCTGACATGGGCAAAGAATTATCCTATCAATATTGGTTTGATCGCTTTGGTTATTTAAGGAATACTTTAAACGCCTGGCGTTGTGATTATTTGATTGGTACCAATACAACTTACGATGCCGTGGATACAACAAAACCATACTATCGCGCGGGACATGTTTTTATTTATCGCAAAGATAGCGGCTTAAATATTACAGACTTTAAATCGGAAGATTTACGAAAAGTGGAGATTGGTTTGAAAGATAAAAGTCCAGTGGCTGTGGCTCTAAATGATCATGACCTAATGGCGAATGCAAGACCATATCGAATTCAGCGTGACCTCACAGAATCGCCAGGCAAATTAGTCCAAGATGTGATTGATGGGGTTGTGGATGTGGCGATTGAATGGGGCCCAATTGGTGGTTACTATGCAAAACAATCGGGTGTTGATTTGGTGGTAGTACCTGTTCCAGAATATGAGCAAGTGAAAAAAACCGGGAAAACATATTGGAACATTTCAGCGGGTGTAAGGAAAAGAGAGACTGAGCGACGTGATGAAATTGAAGCTGTAATCATGAGAAATAAAGATAAAATTTTAAAAATTCTTGATGATTATGGTGTTCCTCATGCTGAACCAGTCTTTACAAATAACTTAGACGGTTACAAGCGTCACAAAAACTAAAAAAATGTAAATAATTTGTAAAAAAATGTTTAAAAAGGGGTGTTTTTTCACCCCTTTTTTTATATAATATTCAGTTAAAGATTGACTACCTCAGATCAAGTTTTTAAATAACCCTGATAGTTATAAATTATTAAACTATTAAACGATTTTGATAGTCTTGATGATATGGACAGTCCATATTGTTTTGGATTACAAAATAAATAGGAGAAAATATGTTTTCAAAGAAAGTAGTAGTTTCATCACTATTGGCTGCATTAGTTGGTGTTTCAACATTAGCTTATGCCAATATGAAGTTCGTTAAAACAACTGACAATAGTGAAATTAAATTCCCTAAAGAAGCATTAGTTGGTACAGATGCTGAAAAAGAATTCTTAGCCACTGGTAAAAACATTTACGTTGGTGACGCTGAAGCAATTAAAACAGGTAAAAAACGTTACAACCTATGGTCATGTACACAGTGCCACGGCCCAACAGCTAAAGGCCAAGTGGGCCCAGGTTTAACAGGCCCTAAATATAACTATGCTAAAGATGCAACCAATAAAGGTATGTTTGAAACTATCTGGGCTGGTACAAACGGCGGTATGGGCGGTAAAGGCTTCGGCATTATGGCAGCAGATGACGGTGTAACTGTGGATGAGTTACTTAAGATCATCGCTTTCGTAAGAAGCAACAGCAAAGATTTAACTGGTAACGAATAGAAATAATTCTTCGCAACCAACAAGTTACATCTAGTTTATAATAACGGCTGATTTATCAGCCGTTTTTTTTGATCTGGGAGGGTTATGAAGTTTATTAGCGTGTGTTTGCTATCACTTTTTTTATTGGCATGTTCAGAAAATAATAGTGATCCAGTAATTGAGGATAATACCCTCACCTCTGAAGATCAGCCTCAATCTATAAATCAAGCCTCAGATATCTCGGACATTAAACAAGAAACTGTCAAGTTCGTTAAAACAACTGACAATAGTGAAATTAAATTCCCTAAAGAAGCATTAGTTGGTACAGATGCTGAAAAAGAATTCTTAGCCACTGGTAAAAACATTTACGTTGGTGACGCTGAAGCAATTAAAACAGGTAAAAAACGTTACAACCTATGGTCATGTACACAGTGCCACGGCCCAACAGCTAAAGGCCAAGTGGGCCCAGGTTTAACAGGCCCTAAATATAACTATGCTAAAGATGCAACCAATAAAGGTATGTTTGAAACTATCTGGGCTGGTACAAACGGCGGTATGGGCGGTAAAGGCTTCGGCATTATGGCAGCAGATGACGGTGTAACTGTGGATGAGTTACTTAAGATCATCGCTTTCGTAAGAAGCAACAGCAAAGATTTAACTGGTAACGAATAGAAGGAATATCATTTGGAAAATATACATCGGGTAGTGATCGTTGGTGGCGGTGCAGGCGGACTAGAGCTAGCAACAAAATTAGGTAATACCCTAGGCAAGAAAAAGGTTGCTGAAATTATATTAATTGATGCCAAAAAAACTCACGTCTGGAAGCCATTGCTGCATGAGATTGCAGCAGGTAGTTTAAACCCGGACAAAGACGAATTGGAATATTTGGCTCAAGCGCATTGGCATCATTTCAAGTTTCGATATGGTCGTGTTAATGAGGTGGATAGCAAAAATAAAACTGTATCAATCGAGCCAACCTATGATATCGATGGAACTGAAATCATTCCTTTACGTAAAATTAAATATGACACCTTAGTCTTATCTGTTGGAAGTACAGTCAATGATTTTAATATCCCAGGTGCAAAAGAATTTGCAGTGGCCCTGGATACCCAAGATCAGGCTGAACGCTTTCATCAAAAATTACATAATTCAATTTTAAGAGCTCAAACCCAAAAAGGTTCGGTCCAGCCAGGTCAATTAGAGGTGGTAATTGTAGGCGGCGGAGCCACCGGGGTTGAGTTGGCTGCTGAGCTTCATAAAGCTACACGTGAGATGACAGCTTATGGGTTAGATCGAGTCAATCCTGACCGAGATATCAGTATTTACCTGGTTGAAGCAAGCAAACGACTCCTTCCGGCTTTACCACCAAAGATTAGTGCGTCTGTGGAATCTGAATTACGCAAGCTCAATGTAAAACTTTTTTTAGGTGAACGTGTGACTAAGGTTACTAAAGAAGGTATTGAAACTCAGTCTGGAAAAAAAATTCTTTCCTCACTTGTGGTGTGGGCTGCAGGAATTAAGGCCCCAGAATTTTTATCTCAGATTAAGGGTATAGAAACGAATTCTATTCATCAGATTAAGGTTGAATCGACATTACAAAGTACATCAAATACCGATATTTTTGCATTTGGTGACTGCGCAGCATGTCCAGTTAAACCCGGTTCTGATTTGTTAGTGCCTCCACGGGCACAGGCTGCACATCAACAAGCTTCTATGCTGTATAAATCTATTAAATCTAAGGTATTAAAACCCAACAAGGCATTACCCAACTATGTTTATAAAGATTATGGTTCTTTAGTTAATTTAGGAAGATACTCAACTGTAGGCAATTTAATGGGCTCACTCCTTGGGGGGAGTATGTTTGTTGAGGGATTAATTGCTCGCCTAATGTATCTCATGTTGTATCAGATGCATTTATCAGCCTTGCATGGGGTGGTAAGTGTTGTTTTTAGGTTGTTAGGTAAGATTATTTCCAGAAGAACTGAGGCGAGAGTAAAACTACATTAATTTCTATTTGCCAGCATCCTGATAATAAATCAAGGCAGTGATCATAGTTAGGGCTACAAATAAACCAAAAATAAAAACAATTCCATTAATAGGAAGTGAATGTTTGACCATAAATGTATAAGCCCCACTCAGAATTAAGATTCCGAGGTTTTCACTAAAGTTTTGAACAGCAATGGAGTGACCGGCTCCAATAATTTTATGACCTCGGTATTGCAATAAGGCATTCATCGGGACAATTAAGATTCCACTGAAAACACCAATTAAAAGTAAATTAATTGCTGCACTTTCCCAAGATCTAAGAAAAATCATTGCGCAGACTAGAACACCCATAAAAAAACCAATAATTAAAATTTTTACCGCATCTTTCATTTTGATATATTTTGCCGCTATCACTGATCCAATCGCGACACCCAATGCAACCATCGCAGTGAGCATGGTGGCTTTATCTAAACCGAATGACAGAGCAAAAGCTGCCCATGCGATTACCACCAACCTCAAAGTCGCACCTGCACCCCAAAACAATGTGGTAATAACTAATGAAAGTTGACCGAGTGGATCTGCCCATAATTTTTTTAAAGAGGTATAAAAATCTTTTAGTAGATAGATTGGATTTTTAGTATTCAATTTATGATCAATCGGTACAAATGGAATATAACGATTACAGATCGCTGCAGCTAAATACAGAAAAGAAATAATGATGATGGCAATCTGAGGTGAAAAATTAGCAAATATACCTCCGACAATAGCGCCTAAAATAATTGCAGCGACAGTTAATCCTTCAACCCATCCATTCGCTGCAACCAATTCTTTGGGTGGTAATAATTCGGTTAAAATTCCATATTTAGCTGGTGAGTATGATGCCGCACCGATGCCGACAATCCCATAGGAATATAATGGAGGGACACCAGCTAACATCGCAAGGCTACCAACCAGCTTAATGGCATTTGAAAAAAACATGACATTACTTTTGGGGAATGCATCTGCAATGGCTCCTACAAAGGGAGCTAAAAATATATAAGAAATGACAAAAAACTGCAGCAATAAAGGTTGATGCCACTCGGGGGCTTGCATATTTGCCAAAAGGGCAATAGCTGCGAACAAAAGAGCATTGTCAGCTAGCGCTGATAAAAATTGAGCACTTAAGAAAAAGTAGAACCCTCTGCTATGAACAGATGATTGGTTAGAGAGCTTCTGCTGCATAATCTGCTAAACGAGAACGTTCTCCTCTCTGCAAGGTGACATGACCGTTGTGTTGCCATCCTTTAAATCGATCCACTACAAAAGTCAAACCAGAGCTACCCTCAGTTAAATAGGGCGTGTCAATCTGTGCAATGTTACCTAAACAGACCACTTTCGTTCCAGGTCCGGCTCGAGTAATAAGTGTTTTCATCTGCTTCGGTGTGAGGTTTTGGGCTTCATCGATAATTAAGAATTTTTTGAGGAAAGTGCGTCCTCGCATAAAATTTAAAGATTTCACCTTAATTCTAGATTTAATTAAATCTTGTGTCGCTGCTCTGCCCCAGTCGCCAGCTGTTTCATCAGATTTATTTAGAACATCCAAATTATCCTCTAACGCTCCCATCCAAGGATTCATTTTTTCTTCTTCAGTTCCTGGTAAAAAACCAATATCTTCACCTACAGATACAGTCACTCTAGTCATAATGATTTCCGAGTACAGTTTAAGATCCAAGGTTTGTTGTAAGGCCGCAGCAAGAGTGAGCAGTGTTTTACCAGTCCCCGCTTGACCTAGCAGGGTAACAAAGTCAACATTAGGATCCATCAGGAGGTTAAGCGCATAATTTTGTTCTTTGTTACGGGCATTGATACCCCAAACGTTGAATTTAGAATTCGAGTAGTCTTGAACAATCTCTAACGTCGCTGTGTTTTTTTGTACCTTACGAACAATGGCATGAAACGGCTTATCGAACTCATAATAAACAAATTCATTTTGCACAAAATCTTTACATTGCGGACCAGTTAATTTGTAAAACATTCTTCCTTCCTCTTGCCAGGATTCCATGTTTTTACTGTGTTTTTCCCAAAAATTTTCTGGTAATTCAGTAATTCCAGAATGAAGTAACTCGGTGTCCTCAAGTACTTTATCGTTAAAATAATCTTCGGCCGAAATAGATAAAGCACGCGCTTTAATACGAATGTTAATGTCTTTAGAGACAAGAATAACTTCCCTTTTAAAGTATTCTGTTTTAAGGAAATGGACGACTCCAAGAATCTGATTATCTGCCTTACTTCCAGCTAACATAGGAAGCTCATAATCAATCGGCTGGGTTTGTAAAAATAAACGACCAGAATTTTTACTGAATTTATCTAAGACACACCCCTGATCAAGATTAGTCTCTGTATCAGCAATAATTTCTTCAATGAAACGACTGGTCTGTCTTGCATTTCTAGCGACCTCAGACCCTCCTTTTTTAATATTATCAAGCTCCTCTAAAGTTACCATGGGAAGATAAATGTCATGTTCTTCAAAACGATATAAACAGCTAGGATCATGCAGTAATACATTTGTGTCTAGCACAAAGAGTTTTGTTTTTTTATTTACCATAGATTTATATTTCTCAAGAACTTAGATATTCAAGGACTTCATCAACATGACCATTTACTTTTACTCCGCGCCATTCTTTAATGATTTGGCCATCTTCATCAATAACAAAGGTACTTCTCTCGATACCTCTCACTTGTTTACCATACATATTTTTCATCTTAATAACGTCAAATAAATTACAAGCAATCTCATCGGGGTCTGAAAGCAGTTCAAAATTAAAGTCGTATTTCTTTTTGAAATTTTCGTGAGATTTTAAGCTATCTCTAGAAATTCCAAACACTTCGCAATTTTTGGCTTTAAACTCTGGCAACTTGGTTGAAAAATCAATTCCCTCATTGGTGCATCCAGGGGTTGAATCTTTTGGATAAAAATAGATGACTAATTTTTTTCCTAAAAAGTTATTTAATTCAAAATTGAGATTATTGGTGCCTTGCAGTGAGAAGTTTTTTAATTTCATTTATTTATTCTACCTAAAATTTACGACAAATTTGTGACAATCAAACTTTACTCAAGTTTAAAAGATATTGGCACCAATACGGTGAAATTTTTAAGTCTTAATTCTTCTGGTGGTTGAGGGAATGGCGATGCTCTTTTCACCATATCGATCGCCTCATTATTAAGTATCTTATATCGCGATTCCTCAAGAATATCTGCTTTTACAAGATTACCTTGTGGATCGATTTCAATATTTAATAACACCTCACCTTGCCATTGACGCATCTGGGCAATTTTAGGATATTTTTTTTGTTGAGCAATAGCCCGGGTCAATTGGTTTGTATAGCTGTCAGTAACTTTTTTTACAACTTCCGGTGAAGGTTGTGGTGGAATATATTCTTGTACCTCTTCTATGGGAGCAGTCTCCTCTGGCTCAATGAATTCTGTTATTTCTTCGACAATAGGCTCTGGTAATTCCTCAATAACTTCTTCTTGAATAGGGGCTATCTCTTTCACAGGCTCTGGTTTTTTTTCAGGTTTCGGTGGATCAATTTTCTTAGGTTGCTCGATAATTTTTGGTGGTTCAGGTCGAGTTAAATCAATTTCAACATTTAAGATCTCTGGGACAACAATATCATCAAGTTGCATTTGAGGAATAATGACCAGTAAAGAGGCATGCAGCAAAAGAGACAAGATTACTGTCTCTAGAAACTTTACTTCGTATTTTTGTGTTGCGGGCATCATTGAACGGTCAATTATAATATTTTTTGGTAAATTCTCTAAATTAAACCATCAAAAAGTATGACTTTGACGTTGGTGTTTTTTTCTAAAACTTCCTCTTTTTCAGCCATGAAAATAAAACAATTTGCATCAGACATTGATTTCAACATACCAGAGCCTTGCTGAGTCAATGGTTTTACATGATAACCTTTCACTGTTTTTTCCAAATGAGCACGAATAAATTCAGTTCGACCTTTTTTTCGAATGATTTTTTGTCCTAATTTCGCTTCAAGAGTTGGGGTTGGTTCAAACCGTGATTTACCCATCATGAGTTTGATGCTTGGTTTGACAAATTGTAGGAAGGTTACGGCAGCAGAAACAGGGTTTCCGGGCAATCCAAAATAAAAAGATTTTTTAATCTTACCAAAAGCCATCGGCCTGCCGGGTTTAATGGACATTTTCCAAAAAAGGACCTTTCCTATGTTTGATAGAACTTCTTTCATGTAATCAGCTTCACCCACTGATACTCCACCGGTTGTAATAATTAAATCATTCTCTTCGGAGGCTTTTTTAAGTTGTTTTTCCAGCTTGGATTTATTATCTGATAGGTTTCCATAATCATTGAAATGAAGATTCATTTTGCGAATGAATGATTTAATCAGATAACGATTGCTATCATAAACCTGACCAGGCTTAATTTTCTCCCCGAGTTGAACAACTTCATCTCCTGTACTAAAAAAACCAATTTTTAAATGCTCAAATACCTTTATTTGAGAAATTCCTAAAGAGGCTAATAGGCCAATATGTAAGGGATTTAAATATGTTCCCTTTTTTAACGCAACTTCATTTTTTGATATGTCTTCACCAGTTTTGCGAATGTTCGCCCCCTTTTTTGGCTGAAAATCAAAACAGATAAAATCATTATCAATTTTGACTAGCTCTTGAGGTATGACGGTATCGAACCCTTTTGGGATCATTCCACCAGTCATAATTTTGAAACAGACGTTACTTGTTTTGTTAGAGTCGACTGGATGACCAGCTAATATTTTGCCAAACAACTTAACTTTATTATTATTTTTTTTTAGTGATTGATGTCGAAAAACATAACCATCCATTGCCGAATTATCATAATTTGGAACATGTATGGATGACTTCACATCTGTGGCTAAAATATGCCCTTCTGCATCTTCAATAGAAATTTTTTTAGTTTTTTTGATGGGTTGAATGAGCTGCTCAAGATAAAGAATAGCTTTGTCATAGCTCAGAGAGTTGGGATCATACTCAGATAAACACCCCTTGTCTTCATACAAGTCTTTTAAGTTAATTTTTTTCATATTTTTTTACATCATCATGTGAATTAATATTGGTAAAAGATTTTTCATCAGCAAATGGGGTAGATAAGTAGCCAACATGCTCAATGAATTGGATAAAACCCCTTTGCCCCGTGTCTAAAAATTGATCCAAAAGAGGCAGTATGGATTGATTCATTAATCCCAGAGTAGGATGCAATCTGTCATTGACTGATGGAACGATGATTGGTTTATCTGTATTAATCGCTGAAGATATCAGTTTTTCTGTCAAATCTAGAGGAATAAAAGGGGTGTCACATGGAGCAATTTGTAACCATTGGCAATTAATTTGTCTTAAACCGGCTTGAAGACCTGCGAGCGGACCTTGGTAATTTGATATTTCATCTTCAATCATTTTTGTTTTTAAATTAAGACTAGGTATTAGGCGATTACTGTTAATAAAAATATTGTCGACTTGAGTTTGAAGGCGCTCAAAAACATGATTAATTAATGGCTGCCCTAAAAAATTAACCGAGGCTTTAAATTGCCCCATCCTGGATGATTGCCCTCCTGCAATAATAAGACCATCAACTCTCAATTATCCTCCTGTGTGGGACATGAATCTAATCACATTGGTTTTATTTTCTAGATTAAATTCATGAGACTTAGGTTTACCGGATAATGAATCAACAATTAATTTTGCAACTGCATCGTCACTGTCATGCGCTCGTAAAGGCTCAATCAAATTCACTTTTTCATCATGACCTAAACACAAATGCAGATATCCATCGGCACTCACTCTTACTCTGTTACATGAATCACAAAAATTATGACTATGAGGAGAAATAAATCCTACAAAAGAGTTACTGCCTTTAATTTTCCAATACACTGCTGGACCGCCAGTCCTTTTATTGTTTTCTTCCAGGATGTACTTTTTTTCTATGATTTTTTTTGCCTCGTTGCTGTTGATGAAACTTGTGGAGCGATCATAGCCAATCTCACCCAAAGGCATTTGTTCAATAAAACTGATATTAAAATTTTGTTCTACTGCGTAAGAGACTAAATCAATAATCTCATGATCATTAATATTTTTCATCAAAACAGTATTCAATTTTATTTGGAAGTATTCCTTTGCAACTTCAAGGTTAGCAAGCACTTCATTTAAATTACCAATCCTAGTGATTTTTTTGAAATTTTCAGAACACAAACTATCCAAACTGACATTGATGCGTTTAATTTTTGATTGTTTAAGCACGTCAAGTTTTTGATCAAGCTGGGATCCGTTGGTCGTTAAGGTAAGCTCTTTAAGTTTTTTATTGTGGCTTAGCTTATCGATTAATTCGTTCACCCCTCTCCTGACAAGAGGCTCTCCACCGGTGAGTCTTATTTTCTCAACACCTAAATTAATGAAAATATTCGCGAGTCGATTCATCTCTTCAATCGTCAACATTTGATTTTTTGGCATGAACTCTATATCTTCACTCATGCAATATTGACATCGAAAGTCACAGCGATCCGTCACCGATAACCTTAAATAATTTATTTTTCGCTTAAAAGGGTCTTGTAACATGCAAATAAGGCGTATCTTTAATGATTTCTATTATTAAAAAAAAGTCTACTATCCAGTATAATGGGGGTATTCTGAAGGTCAACTGATTTAAACCAAATGGATAAAAATAAAATACAACATCATATAGAGAAATATAAATCTTTACCGGGCGGGTTACTCCCCCTAATGCATGCCATTCAGGATGAGTTGGGCTACATTCCCGAGGAAACTTACCCAATCATTTCGCAAGAGATGAGTTTGTCCGTGGCAGAGATTCATGGATTTGTTAGTTTCTATCATCATTTTCGAACCAAAAAAACAGGTAAAAATATTATCCAGGTGTGTCGTGCAGAATCCTGCCAGGCAATGAATTCCAAATCAATCGAAATTTATTTAAAGGATAAGCTAGGTATCGATTATCATGAAATGACAGAGGATCAAAAATTTAGTTTAGAACCAGTGTATTGTCTGGGAAATTGCGCATGTTCCCCATCAATTATGATTAATGATGATGTTTACGGCAGGGTGGATAAAGAGAAAATTGATAAATTGATCAAGGATATTGAATAAATGACTATTAAAATTTATGTCCCTATAGATTCTACAGCTTTGTCGCTTGGAGCTAATGAAGTAGCAATTGCAATTGCATTGGAAGCTCAAAAAAGAAATCTTGAAATTGAGTTGGTTAGAAATGGTTCAAGAGGATTGTTTTGGTTAGAACCCTTGGTGGAAGTGCTCCATAACGGTGATCGTGTGGCATATGGTCCGATCAGTGAAGGTGATGTTAAAAGCCTGTTTGACTCTAAATTTTACGAGGGTGGGAAACATGACAAATACCTTGGCAAAACCGACGAGATTGTTTGGTTAAAAAATCAAGAAAGACTAACATTTGCCAGAGTAGGTATTACGGACCCTCTTTCTCTAGACGATTATTTGGATCATCAGGGTTTTGAAGGATTAAAAAAAGCTATTAATTTAGAACCACAAAAAATTGTTGATGAAGTTAAGGATTCAGGATTACGAGGAAGAGGTGGTGCAGCCTTTCCAACAGGGATTAAGTGGCAAACAGTTTTAGATACTGAATCGACGCAAAAATACATTGTGTGTAATGCAGATGAAGGAGATTCAGGAACGTATTCTGATCGTATGATCATGGAAAACGACCCCTTTGTTTTAATCGAGGGAATGATTATTGCAGGGTTGGCGGTTAATGCAGACCACGGTTATATTTATTTAAGATCTGAATATCCTCACGCACTCGATGTATTAAATCAAGCCATTAAGATTGCGGAAGACAACAATTACCTTGGTAAAAACATATTAAATTCGAATAAAAATTTTACTCTGGAAGTAAGGCGAGCTGCAGGAGCCTATATTTGCGGTGAAGAAACGTCACTGCTTGAAAGTTTAGAGGGAAAACGTGGTTTGGTTAGATATAAACCACCTCTGCCAGCTATTGAAGGTTTATTTGGGAAGCCAACAGTCGTTAATAATGTGATCTCATTAGCTACCATTCCTATTATCTTATCTAAAGGCGCACAGTACTACGCAGATTTTGGTGTCGGAAGATCAAAGGGTACATTACCAATTCAGCTCGCTGGAAACCTTAAACAAACAGGATTAATCGAAAAATCTTTTGGCATAACATTAAGAGAGCTGCTGTATGATTTTGGTGGAGGCTCAGCCACGGGTAAGAAGATCAAAGCTGTTCAAGTTGGAGGTCCGCTTGGAGCATTTATCTCTGAGGAAAATTTTGATATCGAATTAGATTATGAAGCTTATTCAAAATTAAATGCGGTTGTTGGTCACGGAG
>Ga0255772_10005129_pt1 | contig 12151 bp, 9 predicted proteins | sample 071ome_34_FD_179970 | JGI IMG/M metagenome (GOLD analysis project Ga0255772, IMG submission 179970) | Coastal salt marsh microbial communities from the Groves Creek Marsh, Skidaway Island, Georgia - 071411BT metaG (version 2) | ecosystem: Environmental > Aquatic > Marine > Intertidal zone > Salt... | reverse complement strand
GCAATTTTATACATAAACTTTAAGTTATATGAAAAGTATATTCGGAAAAAGAGATAACGAAACATTTCAACAATATAGAGAACGTTCTATAAATTCAATCTCTAAATCATTTTGTGGAGCCAAGTGGTATAATGCAACTATTTGGTTAGGAAATGGTACAACGGCTAGTTGTCATCACCCACCTGCTCATAAAATTCCATTAGATGAAGTTGCAAAATCATATAAAGCACTTCATAACACAACATATAAAAAGGCAATTCGTAAAGAAATGTTAGATGGTATTAGACCTAAAGAATGTGAGTATTGTTGGAAGATAGAAGATTTAGGAGATGATAAAGTTTCGGATAGAGTTTACAAGTCTGTCATATATTCAGATGAAGAGTTAAAAGAAGCAAAGGAAAAATTTGGAGCAAGTGAAGATGTTGATTTAAAAACATTAGAAATTGCATTTGACCCAAATTGTAATTTCGCTTGTTCTTATTGTAATGCATCCTTTTCAACAACTTGGCAAAAAGATGTTAAAGTACATGGGCCATATCAAAACTTAGTATCAGATGGAGCAGGTGCATTCCAACATGATGGTGGACATGCAATGCCTTATGGTAGAAAGAATGAGGGTAACCCATATGTAGAGGCATTTTGGAAATGGTGGAAAGCTGAATTGCAGTATAGTTTAAGAGAACTTAGAGTTACTGGTGGAGAACCATCTATGTCACCTGACTTTTGGAAATTAATGGATTGGTGGAGAGACAACAAAGAATGTGAAGTTGATTTTGCAGTTAATTCAAATTTAGGTCAGAAAAAAGAATTATTAGATGCTCTTATTGATGCTTCAAACAACGTAAAAAGTTTTAGTATCTACACATCAAACGAGGCAACAGGATTACAAGCTGAATATATTCGATATGGATTAGATTGGGAAGTTTGGTTGAATAATATGAGAAGAGTAAATTCAGAAGGTAACATATCTTCTGTAAATGTTATGATGACAATCAATGCACTTTGTTTATTCTCAATCACAGAATTTATGGATGAGATGTTAAAACTAAAACATGAGTTTGGACAACAAGCGGCCGTTATGTCATTTAACATTCTTCGTTTCCCATCTTTTCAGTCAATCGTAACCCTACCAGAAGATATTAGATTAGAAAGAGCTGACCATATTGAAAAATGGTTAGAAGAAAATTGGACAGGTGGTGCCACAGGTCTACTTGATATGGAAAGGGATGGTATTATTCGTATGATTGATTATATTAGAAGAATAGATACTGGTCATAGACACACATCATCAAAGGAAAGTAGAGAAAGAGATTGGAAATCTTTCTATTCTCAATATGATAGAAGAAGAAACTTGGATTTTCATAAAGCATTTCCAATGTTGAAAGAGTGGTGGGATAGTATTCCTGATACAAATATAGAACAACTCAAAGGATTTATCGATGGTGATGATGCAAAATCAAATAGATATGTAGAGGAAACACTTCTAAAAGCAAAAGAAGAAGGATGGGTATTAAATCCACAATGGGCAAACCCAGGTGCACAAGATTATATTGAACCAGATGATGAACAACAAGATGAAATGATTGATTTAGTTGAACAATTAAAGAAAGATTCTGATGAACGACACGTTGGTGGAATTGCAGGAAATAAATTGATATGAAAATAAAACCATCACAAGGAAATAAGACATTTTGTATGGCCCCTTGGTCACACACTTATCTTTCACCACAAAGTGAAAGAAGATTGTGTTGTGCTTCGAGAGAAAAGGCTGAATGGGCTACACAATATATTGATGGTGATGCCGCGGATGAGGGTTCTGTTTACAATCCTGGTACATTAAAAGACCATTGGAACTCAGAATACATGAAAGGTATTCGTAGAGATTTGATGGCAGGTAAAGAAATACCACAATGTGCGGTCTGTAATGATAAACTTTTAAATATATCCATTTATAGAGATTATTTTACCAAAACTCTTTTTCCAAATAAAGTTGATATGGCATTTGAAAAGACCGATGAAACTGGATTTACAACCATGCCACCAATATCTTTTGATTATCGTATAAAAAACCTTTGTAACTTTAAATGTAGAATGTGTGGTGACCAATTATCATCAACTTGGGAAGCGGAAAGAAGAATGATGGGTGATTACGATATGGAAGGTAACACCGATTTTTGGGCCAAGAAAGAAAATAAACCTGCAATCGAATCATTTCAGAAAGATGTGGCAGAAGCTGAACTTTGGGAAGCGGTTAAGAATGGAACAATTGAAGAAATCTATTGGGTGGGTGGTGAACCACTTATGTGGGAGATTCATTGGGAAGTTATGGAATATCTTGTTGAAAATGATTTGGCAAAAAATGTCTGGGTTCGTTATAATACTAACTTTTCTCGTACAACTTACAAACATTGGGATTTAAAAGAAATGTTACCTCACTTCAAAATGGTTCAGATTTGTGCATCTATTGATGGAGTTGGTAGTAACGTAGAATATGTGAGACATGGTATCAAATGGGATAGTTGGATTCAAAACTTTAAAGATTATATTTTCTTAAATGAAAAATATGGTGATTATGGAATTGCATTTGATTTAACAATTACTACACCTGGTCTTTTTTGTTTAAAAGAACTTTTAGATTTGGCATTAGAACTCGATGTACATACTTTGATAAAAACTACTTTTGCATTCGATAGTTCTATTATGATGTGTCCCCAAGTACTCCCACGAGATTTATTCAACGAAGTAATTGATGATTTATTGGAGTATGTTACACCAAAAGTACAAAATACAAAATACTCTTATTGGATTGATTGTTTAGTTGATTTAAAAAATAGACAAGTTTTTTCTGAGCAATATCCTGATTGGGAAGAAGGATTAAAAAATGGAAAGAAAAGATTACAAAGAATTGATAAGTGGAGAAAAAACGAAGGAGTGATAGAAGAAATTTATTCACAGAATCCAAAAGTATTAGAATGGTGGAACTCAATTGATTTATCAGAAGTTCCTGATATTCCAACAAATGTAATATGATAGCACCAGGAGAAGAATATAGAAAAAAATCGTTTTGTGTACTTCCTTGGATTCATTTAGCGACTCATCCAATAGGTACGGTAACTCCTTGTTGTGTAACTGATATGACAAATGGGGTATCCACTGCTGCAAACGATGATGGTCATCATCTTTTTCTATCAAAGGATTCTTTAGAAGATATATCCAACTCAACTAAGTTTAAAGAAGTTAGAAAACAAATGTTGAATGGAGAATTTCCTTCTGTTTGTGAAAAATGTTACAAATACGATAGAAGTGGAGTTCATTCCAAAAGAATGGAATCTAATCTTAAATTTGCACATTTAATTGATGAGTGTTTTAAAAATGTAAATGAAGATGGTTCTTTAAAAAACGTAAATTATAAATACGTTGAATTAAGATTGGGTACTGTGTGTAACTTAAAATGTACAACTTGTAATCCATTTTCATCAAACAGATGGCATCAAGATTTACCTGCATTTAAAGGAACCGAATTTGAAAGAGATTATTTTAGAAATGATATAAAAACTGAGTGGTATCGTGATTACGATTTTTATGATGAGTTATATACACGATGTGATGGTTTAGAAGAAGTTTGGATTAATGGGGGAGAACCTACGTTAATCAGAGAACATGGATATTTCTTAGATAAGTTTGTTAAAGATGGTAGAAGTAAAGATGTAGATTTACATTACAGTCTAAACTGTACTCAGTTTCCAGACCATTTTATTGAATTATGGAAAAACTTTAGAAAAGTAAGAATACATTTATCAATAGATGATTTAGAAGATAGAAATTATTATGTAAGATTTCCTTCTGACTGGAATCAGATATTTGAATCATTTCAAAAGATTATAAAATATAAAGATGTATTTGATTTAGAAGTTTGTCAAACTGTATCTGCATTAAATGTATATCGTATTAATGATTTTAAAAAATGGGTAGATAGTTATGGGTTGATAATTGCACACAACTTTGTACATTGGCCCGAACATATGCATGTTTCATTGATACCTGAAGAAATGAAAAGAAAAATAAAAAGAAATATTGGTTCTCTTGCTCCACATGAAAAGGATAGATTAATTATGGAACTTGATAAACCTAGAAACGAGGATATGGAGAGAAGGTTTTATAAATTCATTAATCTTTTAGATAAACAAAGAAAAGTTTATATAGGAGATTATTTAAAAGAATGGGATGTTTATTTTAAACAAAAGAGTATATGAGTAAAACAATGTGTATAGTTCCTTGGGTTGGGTTCTCTAACGACCCCAATGGTACAGTCAGAGCTTGTTGTATATCTAAAGAGCACGTTACTAAAGAAAACGGTGAACCTTATTATACTCAATTGGATAATGTTAAAGATATTTTTCATTCTCCATATATGAAACAACTTAGGCAAGATTTTATTGATGGTAAAAAACCTAAAAACTGTGAAGTATGTTGGAAAGATGAAGTAAATGGATATACATCTAAAAGACAACACTATAATGAAATAATAAAAGAATATCTTGGAGAATACGCAATACCAGAACTTATTTATACTTCAGAAGTTCCTGAATATCCATTTGATTTTCAAGTCATATTATCAAATGCTTGTAATTTAAAATGTAGAAGTTGTGGTAGTTCCCATAGTACAGAGTGGTATAAAGAACTATCAACTATGCCAGAAGGAGATATACATGGTATTCGTAATTTTTTGTATCCACTCCCACATGGTCAAGCTGGAGATAGAAAAGGAGAATTTATCTCATCAATGGACGATTGGATTGAGCATGTAAAAAGAATAGAAATAGTTGGAGGAGAACCTTTCTATACAAATCATTGGGAAAATGCTTGGAATAGAATGATAGAGCTCAGAAAATCTAAAGATATAATTTTAAATATGTCTTGTAATGCTACAATTTGTAACGAACCTCTTGTTAGAAGGATAGCTGAAAATTTTAAAAGAGTTGGTATTGGATTGAGTGTAGATGGAATGGGAAGAACTTTTGAATATCTGAGAAAAAATGCAAAATGGGAAGATGTTAAAAAAAATCTATTAGATTTTCATAGAATAAATTTAGATTATCAAAAATTTAATAAAACATTTTTTAATTATACCTACACTACATCATGGATTAATGCATGGGAACTTCCTGAATTTCACGAGTGGTTTAAAAAAGATACTCCTACGTTTTCTATATGGATGAATATAATTCACAGTCCTGAACATATGTGTTTATATACCTTACCTAAATCATGTAAAGATAAAATAAAAGAAAAATGGTTAAATTATAAAGGATGGGGTAAATACCAAAAAGATATAGAAGGTATGATAAACTTTATGTATAGTAAAGAATTTTCAGATGATGAATTAAAAGATATATACAAAAGGTTTACTATACTTGACAAGTATAGAAATGAAAAAACAATAGATGTGGTTAAGGATTTTTATCCTGAACTTGAAGAATATTTTAATGAGTAGAGAACAAGCATTAAATTCTAAAACATTCTGTGCAGCTTTATGGACAGCAATATTTCAAAATCCTGATGGGAAAATAGCTCCATGCTGTGTATGGCAAACAAATGAACACCTTACAGGATTAGGTAATGTTAATGAAAAATCTATATCAGAAATTTATAAATCATCAAAAGTTAGTTCACTTAAACAAAAAATGTTAAATGGAGATGAAATAAAAGAATGTTATCATTGTAATGAACAAGTAAAAAATTTTGGTGAATCTGGAAGTAGAGATTTTTTTAATAAACAATTTTTTGATAAAATAAATTGGGAATCTGATGAACCAAATTTTGTTTATTGGGATTTAAGAATATCAAATCTTTGTAATTTTAAATGTAGAATGTGTAGTCATGCACTAAGTTCTGAATGGTATGATGATTGGAAGGCTCTTGGAAAAGCTCATAGAGATAAAATTATAAAAATAAATGATAAATCTAATTTTTGGAAACAATTAGAAGAACATTATCCTTATGTTCAAAGTATATATTTTGCAGGAGGAGAACCTTTTTTAAATGAACACCATTATACAATACTTGAAGAATTGGTCAGAAGAAAGTTATATGATACACGATTATTAGTAAATACCAATGCGGCTATTACTCATTGGAGAAAGAAAAAGGTATTAGATTACTATAAACCATTTAATCATGTTATCTTTGGATTTAGTATTGATGGTTCATATGAAGTTGGTGAATATATTAGAAAAGGATTAGATTATAAAAAATGGAAGGAAAATGTAAAAGAATATATTGATTATGTAAAGAAAAAAAATACAGAAAACATAACATATCTGTATCAATTTGCGTATGGAGTAACTAATCTACATAACATAGTAGATTTTATAATAGATTTATTAAATGATGGGATGATAACAAAAACTTGTCATTTTAATTTCCAACCAATTATCAATCCAATAGAACAATCTGTTTTATCTATACCTCCAAGTGTTTTTAATAAATTTAAACAAGATGTTGAAACACTTCTTCCAATATTAAAAGAAAAAGGATTACAACAAAGAACGTATGAACCTATTATGATTGAGTTAAATAATATAATAACTTACATAGAAAATCATCCATTTGAAAAAATTCAACTTTTTAGATTTTATAGAAAACAAGAAGAGTTAGATAAATTGAGAAATGAATCTATATATGATATAATGCCTGATTATAGAAAATTAGTATTTAATTACGATGACAAAAAAATTATATAACATAGAAGGACTTAAAAAATCAGATTCATTCTGTATTGCACCTTGGATGACATCACACACTTGGCCAGACGGTAGGGTGTTTCCTTGTTGTTTATATAATACAGACCCTGCTGATTACGAAAAAACAGACCCTCTTCTTCCTCCATTTGGGAATGTTAATGATTCTGAGTTAAAAGATGTTTGGAATTCTCCAAAGTACAAAGAAATGAGAACTCAGATGTTAGATGGTAAAAAGCCAGTAGGGTGTTCTCGTTGTTATCATTTGGAAGAGAATGGGGGATTATCTTATAGACAAAAATTTACAAAAGATTTTTCTCATACATTTGAGTTAGTAAATCATACCCAAGAAGATGGCCATCTTGATGAAATGAAGTTGTATTCTTGGGATTTTAGAATATCAAACTTTTGTAATTTTAAATGTAGAAGTTGTGGTGTGGATTTATCCTCGTCTTGGTACTCGGACCAGATTGCATTATTTCCTGAAGAAGCTCCTTATAGAAAAAAAGGATTAATATCTGTAACTGATAAATCTTCTTTTATGGATATGATACAACCTCATTATGAATTTGTAGAAGAAATTTATTTTGCAGGAGGAGAACCTTTAATAATGCCAGAACACTATGAGATACTTGATAAACTTATAGAATTGGGTAGAACAGAAACTAGAATTAGATATTCAACCAATTTTTCTAAATTAAAATTTGGTAAAAGAGATGTATTCGATATGTGGAGAAAATTTGATAATCTTTCTTTGTATGTTAGTGTTGATGGAGTGGGTAAAATAGGAGAATATGTTAGAAAAGGATATAATCATGATGAGTTTATAAATAACATAAAATCCTTTTTAAATTCTGATGTTGGGTTTTATGAATTTGGATATATGGTAACTTATGGTTCTTTAAATTATCTACATTTATTTGATATGGTTATTGATTTTATAAAAGAGGGTATATTAGATACTACTGTTCATCCAAAGCAAATAACAATGACATTTGTTCCTATTACACAACCATCTTATTATAATTGTCAGTTTCTACCATCTTGGATTAAAAAAGAATTTAAGAAAAGATTGGATGGTTTTGAAAAAGAACTTAGTGAATTTGAGTGTGATAAATATTTTATTGAAGAAATAATTACAAAATTTAAAAATATATATGATAGAAGTATTTCTGTTGATTTTAACTTTGAAGAAATGAAAAAATTAAAATCTTTTACTGATAAACTTGATATGCTTCGTTCTGAAAATTTTGATAATATCTTTGATGGATATTATGGTAAAATTGAAAACTTATTAGTAGATGAAAACTAAAAATGATTTAAAAGATTTCGTTTGTTGGTTTCCATTTGGCTTCACAGAGATAACCCACGATAGACAAACTCTTTGTTGTTCTGGATGGTTAACCAAAGATATTGGTTCCAATAAAAACCTAAAGGATAATTGGAATTCTGATATTGCAAATGATATTAGAGAATCTGTTTTAGATGGTTCATTTAAATATTGTAAAAAAGATACTTGTCCATTCCTTAGTACAGTTATAAATTCGGGAGTAGAAACAGGTCCTATTCTTAGTAAAAAAAGATTAGGTATTGAAAATGTTAATAATTTAGAAGATTATAAAAAAGCATATCCAATAAAACATGCAGATGAAACATTCGGATATCCTAACACTCCAACTCAGTTTAAAGTTGTGTGGGATTCTACTTGTAATTTGGCTTGTCCTTCATGTAGACCTAATTTTATAACAAATACAGAAGGAAATACATTGAACACAGAAGAAATAATGAAAGATATCATAACTCATTATGGTAAAGGTGTTCATACAATGATGATGAGTGGATATGGAGACCCCTTTTATAGTACAGGTCTTTTTAACTTTTTACAAACTATAAAAAAAGAAGAATGGCCTAGTTTACAAAATATACACTTACATACTAATGCAATGTTATGGAATGAGCGTAATTGGAATATTATAAAAAACTCACACCAATGGATTAATTCTGCGGAAATTTCCATAGATGCATCAACAAAAGAAACTTATGAAAAAGTTCGTAGAGGTGGTAAGTGGGATTTACTTATTAAAAACTTAGAATTCATTAGTACTCTTGGTTTACGAGAAATTACATTTTCTTATGTTGTTCAAACAGATAACTATAAAGAAATGAGTAGTTTTTATAAATTGATAAAAGAAATATTTAAAGATAGTAGTATTAATATTTTGTTTTATTATTATAAGATATTAGATTGGGGTGTAATGGATAATAGTGATTATGAAAAAGCTGCTATATGGAAAGATACACATCCACAATATAAAGATTTTCAAAAAGAGGTATCTGATTTAATCAAAACACAAGATGAATCAGTATCTCATAGTTTATGGGAATATGCAGAAAAGAACAGTTTATTATAAAGAAAGACCTTTAGATGATTATCATTTTTACAATGGTACGATTCTCGATAAAGTTCGAGTGGTTCAGTACCCTTCTTATTTTGAAGGAGGTAGTGCTATAACTCAAATTTATGATGCATTTAATCATGATAAACTAATACCTGCAACTGAAAGAACTGATGGTATTATTTTTAAAAAAGATTTAAAAATATCAATTAAAAAAGGAACAAAAGATGGTATTTTCTTTGATAGTTGTTATAATTTTTTAACTTGTATTTCTGGATATGTTTTTTTAAGTATTACTAATATGCTTCAAGGAAGTAAGGATTATTTAAAATCGGAAAGTTTTATAATTAGTACTGAAAATCCAATACAAGTTCTTATTCCACCATTTTATGGATTTGCTTATAAAGCATTGGAAGATTCTATACTTATTGATAAGTTAGCATATAAATCAGAAAGCACATTAATTCAAGAAAAACTTTATATAAACAAAATAGAAATAGAATGGCCATGAATATAATTAAAAAAATAAAAGAATATTTTCGTAAACGAAAAGAAGATAAGATTTATAAGAAAAGATTAGAAGAACTTCGTAAAAGAGACCCATTCATTTACAAAAATCACTAATCTTACTCTTTTCAATATTTATATACTGACAAGGTGTATCGAATATGAACGAACTTTCCAAATTTCTCGTTGAGAGTATAATGGAGGATGAAAATCCTATTAAAAAAACCGTAGTTATCTATGTGGGTAGGTTTCAACCTATGCATAAAGGACATTATGGTACTTACCAGCACCTTGTCAAAAAGTTCGGTAAGGATAATGTGTTCATCGGTACATCTGATAAGGTTGAAAAACCTAAATCACCTTTTAACTTCAATGAAAAGGTAAAAATTGCTACCACAATGTTTGGAATTCCTAAATCCAAAATTTTTAAGGTAAAAAATCCATACAAACCAACTGAAATTCTTTCAAAGTTCGATGAGGAAACCACTGCATTTGTAACTGTTGTTGGTATGAAGGATAAAAATAGATTAGGTGGTAAATACTTCCAACCTTGGAAGGGAGAACCAACTGTTGGTTATAGAGATGGTGGGTACGTTTATGCTGCACCCTCAAGTGGAGGTGGTATAAGCGGAACTGAAACTCGTAATGGGTTATCAGTTGGTTCGGACGAACAAAAAAAGGATTTCTTTAGTAAACGTGCTTATGGAAAGTTCAATGCAACGATTTTTAAGATGATTACTGATAAACTGAATGAAGGTATTGAGATTCCTAAAGAAATTATTGAAGAATGGCTCATCAACGAGAGTTCTAACCTTGGTGGTAATGGTGGAAATGATGTGGATGATGGGCCAAACTTCTTTATTCCAAATCTTGATGTATTCCAACGAGTATCCGCTAAAAGAGCAGCTAAAATAGGTTGGGAAGTGGTAAATATGATATCTTCCGAAGAAGTAGAAGATTATTATGACCACCCAAATTATCCTGATGGACCTGTTAAAGCAGTTTCGTTCTTTCCATCTGGTGTAATTGGTAATTTATCAGCAAATAACCAAGTAGATATCTACTCAAGTGGTGCATATTCACAATGGTTTAAACACGCAACCCGTAAAGCAACCTTAGTCGGTTATCAGTTAGTTAATTCTATCTCAGCCAAAACAGATATTACCCAAGATAAGAAAGTTTCATCTGATGGAGCAAGGGGTGATAGAGGACTAAAAGATGAATTTGAAAAAGCAGTTAATGAAGTAATCAAATTACCAGTTTCAGTTGGTGATACAATCCTAACTGGTAGATTCAAAAACAAAAAGACGGTTGTTAAAACGATTGGTAAAGATGAACATGGAATGCCAACAATCAATGGTAAAAAGGTAGTAACTTTTAGATTGATGAAAGAAGGATTCGTTGCAGAGATTGCTGGAACTGCAGTTAGATGTGAAAAATGTAATCACACTTGGGATATCGAAGAAGATGATACAGAAAAGTATCTTTGTCACTCATGTGGATGGGATTCACAACAACAAGAATATGATTACGATGCATTCGATTCGTGGGCAGAGAAAAGTGGGTTGTTCGAATCAATTGAAGAAAGAGGAGGTAAACTAAGACCTGCTCAATTACTCAGAAGAAAAGCTGCCAAAGCTGGTAAAGGTGCAGAAATTGCTCGTAAAAGAAAAAGAACAATGATGAGAAAAAAACCACTTGATAAGTTAAGAAAGATTGCTTACAAGATGGCATACAGACAAGTTTATGATGAATTTGCTCAATTATTGTTTCCAAACACACCAAAATCAGAGTTAACTATCCAACAAACCAAAGTTGTACATAGAAATGTACTTAGAAAAAGAAAAAGAGTACTAAAAAGAGCAAGATTTAGATTCTTACCTGCTCTAAGAGATAAAGAAGCTGAAAAATTTGGTGGTAAAACTAACATTTCATTTGATAAACCAACCGAAAAAGTAGAAGAACTTGCTCCACATGGTTATCCAGACCAAAAATGGATGGATAATCACGAGAAAGAACTCAAAAAGTTGAGAACCACAATGGATAAACAACAAAAAGAGTTCTACAAAGAACATATTAACGAATCAAAACTCCTAATGGAAGGTGGTGCGTATGGACATATGAACCATCCATTTGATACTGATATCAATTTAACATTTGGACAACTTAAAGATATCGTAAATCGTGCACTCGAAGGTACATTGGAGTACACAAGAGAGAAAACTGATGGTCAGGCATTAGCAATTTCATGGAGAGATGGAAGATTAGTAGCAGCTAGGAACAAAGGACACCTAAAAAACAAAGGTGAGAACGCTTTAGATATCAAAGGAGTATCAGATAAGTTCCAAGGTAGAGGTGGATTATCAGATGCATACAATTATGCGATGAAAGACCTCTCAAATGCAATCAAATCCCTTTCAGATAAACAAAGAGATAAGATTTTTAAACAAGGTGCGTGTTTCATGAACCTTGAAGTGATATATCCAACCTCAGTAAACGTTATTCCTT
>Ga0255772_10005127_pt1 | contig 12162 bp, 19 predicted proteins | sample 071ome_34_FD_179970 | JGI IMG/M metagenome (GOLD analysis project Ga0255772, IMG submission 179970) | Coastal salt marsh microbial communities from the Groves Creek Marsh, Skidaway Island, Georgia - 071411BT metaG (version 2) | ecosystem: Environmental > Aquatic > Marine > Intertidal zone >... | reverse complement strand
AAGTATGAGGACTTGTGTCAATGAGCGAAATATTTACAGCAATCAGCATACTAGCAATTATTATCATAGGTTTTTACATAATCGCAGTAACGGAAATCAATAAATGAAATGGCTTATTGTATTCGTTATGTTGGAAGCAGAACCTTTTGCAATAAAGACTCTGCCGTTTGAAACACAAAACGAATGTAAAGCCTATATAAATGATCCTACTAACAGCGACAGACTTGCAATAGAAGTGATTGATGTTGCAGGATTTAACGATACAATATTAGATGTGGCATGTATGCCAGCAAATAAAATAACGAGGGAGATGTTGAATGAAACCGAACAAGAAGTTTGAGTTATCAGTTAAAGATTTAGAACTTATCGAGAATGCGCTACACAGACTAGAACCAACTCGAGAAGTGCAAGAACTTTTAGGACGACTACACAATCAAAAAAATTGGTATCGTCCAAAAGACGCAATCTATGTAGGAGGATAAAAGATGCGGATTTTGACTACACTAGGACTATTACTAGCACTGGCATTTGTATTGCCAACAGGAGTGTTAGCAGCAGATGCCACAGTTGAAATGTGGAACAAAGACCCAGAAGACAAAAAGCGTAAGATGGTGTTCTCACAAGAAATCGTTGTCGTTGAACCAGGCGAATCGGTCACTTGGTTAGCAACAGACAAAGGTCACAATGTACAGATGATTGATGGCCCAGATGGATATGATTTGCCAAAGAAATCAAAACTATCAAAAGATGTAACAATCACATTTGATCAACCAGGTGTCTATGTATATGTTTGTACCCCACATGCAAGTATGGGTATGATTGGTATTGTTGTGGTAGGTGAACTGACACAAGAAGGTATCGATGCAGTAAGAGATGCGAAAGTAAAAGGAAAATCAAAAAAGAAATTCAAAACACTGCTGGCTGAACTGCCATAGTTGTATTTGAGCAACACTTTCGCTCATTTTGTAACATTTTCTTGCACTTGCAGCAAGATGTGTTATAAATAAACATGCGAAAGGGCAAGCCACTAACTTGCCCTTTGCTTTATGAAAACACATAATAAAAGAAGGAAATATATTATGCGCAAGGTATTTACCATTTTAGCAGCAACCATGTTCGCAGGTGCGGCAGTTGCTGAAACAGAAAATCCTGTTGTACCAACACCAGTACTATCAGGTGAAGTATCACTAGACTTTGCTGAAACAGCAAATGACAAGTGGGGCGGAACAATGGGTCTAGACTTAGGCATTGATGCAGCAGGTCTAGCAACTGTTGACCTAGACTTCAGTGCAGTAGACGGCGGTGCAGTTACACTAGATAACTGGACAGTTGGTACAGACGTTAACGGTATTGGTGTTGCTATCGGCGACGACAATGGCGTGTTTGTAGATGCAGAAGGCAACCAAACACTAGCGGCTCCAGCTATGACTGAGTCAGTAAAAGTAACCGTCGGCGATGCAGCAGTGGCAGTTGGTTTTACTGATTGGACAGCAGACATCACAGACATCAGCAACATCCAAGGTGCTTACACACTGGGTGACGTTGCAGGTTTAGTAGATGTTACAGCTTCAGGTGACTACAACTTGGATAGCGAAAACATCGTACTAGGTGGCGCTATCAGTGGACTAGCAGTTGGCGAAGCAGCTCTTGGTGGTGCAGTAACTTATGATGTAGATGGTGAAAAGTTTGCATTTGAAGGCACAGCAAGCATCATGGGCCTAACAGCATACGCAAACGGTGACCAAGACGATGCATTCCAAAACATCGGTGGTGAGTATACATTGAACCTAGGTGGCGCAGAGCTAACCGCGGGCGGTGTATACAATATGGATTTAGAAGAGTTAACACCATCAGTTGGTGTAAGCTTCTCATTCTAAGTTAAACTTAGCAGAAGATACTTTTGTATCAAGGGGCGTTTCGGCGCCCCTTTATTTGTGACTAAATAATACGGGCATATTATTTAGAGAGGGTTTAAAATGACAACACAAAATGAATATGATGTAGTTCTACTTAAATGTGTAGACGGAGATACAGTTGATGTGGATATCGACTTAGGATTTGGCGTATGGCTTAAAGATGAGCGAGTGCGCATTATGGGCATTGACACACCAGAGTCAAGAACCAGTGACAAAGTAGAAAAACTATTTGGCACAGCAGCTAAAAATAGACTTAAAGAATTGCTACACGAAGGCGGCAAGTTAATCACTACAGAAAACAAAAACGGCGAAGATATGAAAGGCAAGTTCGGACGTATCTTAGGAGATTTCCGTACACCTACAGGTGAACTTGTTACTGACATTATGATTGCTGAAGGACATTGTGTTGCATACTTTGGTGGTAGCAAAGAAGAGATCCAAATGAAACACATGGCCAATAGAGAGAAGTTGTTGCGTGAAGGTGTGGTAAGTAAAGAAGAATACGACGAAGCTGTCGCTCTTATGGAAGGAAAATAAATGGCTAAAAGTTGGTCACAGAAGAAAAAAGAGAACCTAAAGCAGTCATCAAAGTACGGCGAAAAAGGCAAATAAAAGGTTGACAACCGTAGAACTCCTGCTATACTGGATAAGTTAAAACAGTAGCAGGAGTTTACAATGTCGATGCACTTGGTTGGTCCTTATATGACCACTACAAAGTATAATCGCAAACAAAAGCCAAGCAAGAGCAAACGCCTGGCAGCCAAACAAGCAGAACATGAAGCATGGTTAGAATCAATGGGTGTTGGTAAAAGCACAGCCAAACACACAAATGAAATACCTAACTACAAAACACGAGAAACAGCCAAGCTCAGCAACAATATTGCAGGACATGGACCAAAAAAAGAGTCTATGGTATATTCGGGCGAGCGGCAACTACTTGGCATTGCGACAATGCACAAGTCAAACATGGTACCAGTATTTGCGGACAAGAAAGAAGATGCAAAAGACATCGCCGCAATGCGCAGAAACTAATCAAACATAAGAGGCAGAAATGAAATTCTATATTATAGCAGCAGTGATGTTGTTTGCAGCATCTGTGGCACAGGCACAGGTAATCACAGAAGAAAAACATCCCGAGCATTATTGCTTGGCACTCAATATCTACTATGAAGCACGAGGCAGTAATCTAGCTGACAAAGCAGCAGTTGCAGATGTAGTTCTTAATCGTGTAAAAGACACACGATATCCAAATACCATTTGTGAAGTTGTACACGATGGGTATCGTAAAGGTCGCAGAGACTGTCAGTTCAGTTGGTACTGCGATGGCAAGAGTGACAATCCACAAGACAAAGATCGTTGGTTTGAAGCCCAAATGATCTCTTGGGGCATCTTAGAGTTTGACAAATACCGTGGTATCAGTGAAGGTGCAACGCATTATCACGCCACATATGTAAGTCCACGTTGGGCAAAATCACTACAAATGGTAGGTAGAATAGGTGCGCATATATTCTATCGTTGGGAGTAGGTAAATATTATACTATGATGTTAGGAATATTAGTCATGATCACGGCGCTGTCTATCAGCGCCGTTGCTATCTACTACAGCGTTAGTGGTCTTGTAGCAATCTTTGCTGCGGCTGCTATCCCTATTATAATAATGGGCAGTGTGCTGGAGATAGGTAAACTTGTGACAGCAGTTTGGTTACACTGGTATTGGGACAAAGCCAAGTGGTGGTTAAAAACTTATCTTAGCCTTGCTACACTTGTACTGATGTTTATTACAAGTATGGGTATCTTTGGTTTCTTGTCTAAAGCACACATTGAACAAACAGCAGCAGCCGAAGAAGGCATTGCACAGTTAGAAATCATAGAACAAGATTTGACTAGACAAGCAGATATCATTGCTAGAGCAGAACAGCGTATTGTAGAAGCTGAAGCAAGTGTTGGCACAGGCAACGCTGCAATACAAGATCAAATAGACAAAGAGCAGGTGCGCATTGACACAGCATATACTAGAATAGAACCTGCTATTGAAGAACAGAACACTATCATACGCACACAGTTGGACAGTTTGGAAGACCGTGTAGCAGTGTATGAAGAAGAAATAAAATCACTGGATGCAGACTTACAAAGACTGAACAGTTTGGTTGCAGACTATAGAGCAGAACTGGACAGCACCAGTGTTGCCAGTATAGAAGAACAGGTGCAACCTTACATTGAACAGATTGCACAGTTAGATGCAGACCTAGAGCGCATAAACACACAAGCAAATCAATATGAGCAACGCATCAGTGAAGTTGAAATAGACACTAGTGCAATAGAAGCATTGAAAACTAGAATAGCAGCATTAGAAGAAACTATTGTTGTGACCACAAACAAGTTACAAAGCAGAGAGCGAGACAAGGTCCGTGAAGGACAAGCAGTGATTGGTGTAACCAGCGATGGACTGTTTGGCAGCAACACCCGTAGAGCATTGGAGTCTTGGGTTAGTGCGCAGCAGGATCGTATTGCACAACTACAAGAACAAGAAACACAACTTCGTACTCAGGCACAGGCTACACTAGATGCCGAAAGAAGTCGTTTGACAGAACAAGTTAAAGATTTGCGTGGCAACCAAACAGATGCAGTTCTACAACGCAAACAGGGATTATTAGATGCTATCGATTCTATTCGCAGTACAGCTATTGAAGATGCGAAAACAGCAAAAAAAGAAATACAACAAAAAATAGACACAGTGTTAAACACAGATATCCCTGCCAATAGAAATGCAAGAGAAACAGCACAGCAGGCTATAACACAGTTAAGGCAAGCAGATGATGCACGTATCAATGCAGCTAGACAAACTATAAAAGACTTGCGAGCAAGTGCTGATGCACAGATTGCAGCAAGCAATGAACTAATTCAAAGATTACGAGATAACTTAACTGTTGGTAAAGATCCAGTAGTAGAGGCCGTAGTAGAAGAACAGACACAGCGAATAATAGAAGCAAATAACTCTATTGACAAACTAACAGAAAACAAGTATGCTCTTCAAGCAGAGTATAGAAAACTAGAAGCAGAAGTAGGACCAGTAAAATATCTAGCAGAGTTCATTTATGATGACGCTGACAAAGATGTACTAGAGGAAGCAGTAAGATGGGTTATTATAGTAATCATATTTGTATTCGATCCACTAGCAGTTCTTCTGCTTATTGCGAGCCAAGCCACATTCGAGATGCGCAGACGGGAGCGTCTTCGGCTAGAGCCTGCAAAGGAGAAATCACATGACAACATTAATAGACCTGATGATGGCGGGCATGATTGGCAACAACAATACGCCCGAGCCTACACCGGAAGAACCAACAGCAATAGTTACGAATCACAAACCAACTATGACCCTGGAGAGATTGAAAGATTGTATGCCAATGCTGGAACCACAAATAATGGAAGAAGCAATACCTCAAGATTTCTTGAATCCGAGCAGGAAGCGAGACGACTTGAGTTAGAAGAAAAAGAAGATCATGAAGACTATGTCAAAATAAAAACAGCTTGGAAAGCCGAGCATCCAGATCAAAACCTCAAATATTGGAAAAAACAATATATACGTGGTAAGATAGACAAACTACCTTGGGAAGATTTTTATGATAAACCTGATAACGCCACCTGATGTATTACATAACGAAAATACAAATGTATTGTTTATCAACTTATCTTTAAATCATCGCAAAGAAATAAATGATACTTTACAAGAGTTTGACAAACTAAATGTTTACATTTTTGATAACGATCAAGATCTCAAATGGTTGATAAATGTAGTTTCGACTTGCGATTTTGTATTAATAGATATTGACAACTGTCATTTAGATATTAAAACATTGGTTGGTTATATACTTTCTAAAAATCAAACTTTTTATTTGACAAGTGACACTATCATGCCGTATAATATGATTAATCCAAATAAAGTTACAAGTTTGGATATGTTTTTTAATAGACTAAGAGGTATAAATGAAAAACAAAAATGAAAAACAAGGATTGCAAGTTGATGTGCATAACAATGATATCAATAAAGCAATGCGCAAGTTAAAGAAAAAGATTGCAGAAGATGGTGTTCTGCAAGAACTACGTAAGCGTGAATATTATCAAAGCCGTGGTACCAAACGTAGACTAGCAAAAGAGGCTGCTATCCGTCGGTATAAAAGAAATCAAGCAAAGCAAAGGGCTACACTTGGCTACTGATACATTAATCATATTAGGAGATAGTTACAGTGACTTTTATTATGGCGACAAAATAAAATGGTCTGATGATAAAAAGTCTTATGTGTCTTGGCCTCGTATGCTTGATAAAACACATCCAATAAAAAATATCAGTAAGAAGGGTGTTGGTCCACAGTGGGTTGTAAATCAGTTTCAAAACTTTTTTAATGAAAAAACTGGAAAAAGATTAAGGAAACATGGGGATGTCAAGCTGTTGATCTTTATGCCAGACATGCGCAGGTGGAATCTAAGTTTTATTGAAGATGATTATCAAGCAGCTACAGCTGATTTTGTATACTCTGGTAATAGTAAATCAATACCATCGAGACAGCATGAATGGTTACACAAATATGTAAGATACTACGTTGCGCATGAAAACAACTTTGCACTCGATGAATTAAAATACTATACATTTTTTAAAGCATACAGTCATTTTTTTAAAAAAATATGTATTATTCCCACTACGCCTTTGCAAACTAACCTTAGTCACTTGAACGATAACAAGTTTGAGATTACAAAGTTCAACATGGATGAAATACAAAAAAAAGATCATCCCGATCCTAACGCAAAGTTAGATTATCGTATAAACCACTTGACAGAAAAAAATCATCATGTTATGTTACATAAAGTTGTTGCTTTTATAGAAGAAGGAACTATACCAAATATAAACGGATTTAACTTTGGAAAGTTTTCCGAAGATAAATAAAACGGACGCCATAATGGGTCCAACATATCTTGCTTAATAAGGAGAAATGAAATGACAAGATTAACAACTCTAGACTTACCTACTTTTACTCGTGCATCTATTGGTTTTGATAGACTATTTGATGAAATCAATAGAGAGTTTGCAAACAGTAAAAGCACAGGGTACCCTCCATACAACATTGCACAAATCAACGAAGACGAATACATGATTAGTATCGCTGTCGCTGGTTTTGGTATGGACAACTTGGATATCACATTGGAAAAGAATGTGTTGACAGTTGAAGGTACTGCTCCAAAAGGAGATGAGGAAGTAAACTATCTACACAAAGGAATTGGCGGTCGCAACTTCCGTAGACAGTTTACACTAGCCGAGCATATTGAAGTAGACAGTGCAGCACTGGAACTAGGTATGCTTAACATTCATTTGGTACGCAATGTGCCAGAAGCACAGAAACCAAAGAAGATTGCAATCAAACAGTTTGATGCAATCGAAGGCTAATAGTCTAGGGGGGAGTAACATCCCCCCATTTTAGGAGATAAAATGAGTGTAGACACAGATGTAATCATTGATGAAAAAATAAAGATTAATGTTAAAGAACCTAAGCGTTATAAAGTTGTTATGTTAAATGATGATTTTACACCAATGGATTTTGTTATCAGTGTATTGATGAGATTTTTTAAACATTCTGAAAACACAGCTACAGTACTGACTACTCAGATACACGAAGAAGGCAGTGGTATTGCTGGTATATACAGTTACGAAATAGCTGAACAAAAAGCTCTAGAAACAACAAAAGAATCACAACAAAACGGATTTCCGTTAAGATTAAAGTTAGAAGAAGAATGAGTAAACTCAAAGAACTTACTTGGGAAAATCATAGTAAAGCAGAACGCACAGAACATGCCCGTAAACTGTTAAAGGGCATGTCACCACAAGAATATCATCGTTATATTTTCAATCAGTACATTCAGTACAGTGCTCTTGAAACTAGAGCAGCACAACTTGGCTTGCTTGATGGTATTGAAAATATTGTTCGCGGAGATAAAATTAAGCAGGACATGGTAGAGCTAGAAGAACAGCATGACATTGAAAGAGATCCTGATCTAATCTGCGAAGTTGTTCCTAGCTACGTATCACATGTTTTACAACTTGACGAGCAAGGAACTCTTGCACATCTGTACGTAAGACATTTTGGTGATATGTACGGCGGACAAATGATTAAAAAGCGCAATCCAGGGACGGGTGCTATGTATGAGTTTGAAGATGTTGAAACCTTAAAAACTACTGTACGTGCCATGCTAAATGATGAAATGGCAGACGAAGCAAATCGTTGTTTTGAATTTGCAATGGAGTTGTTTGAGCAACTAGATGATAATACATAAGGGACAGTTTCTTACCAGCGTTTATCCTTGGCCTAGATTAGATGAAGGAAAAAATAAAGTTGTTGATAAACTAGGTGTTGGTACTGTCTATAACAACAGATTTTTTTTAAAAATACCAAAAGTTTGTACAAGTTTTTACAGAGATTGTTTAACAAAGTTTGAAGAAACATATGATCCAAATAGGCAATCTATTATTATTTTAAGAGATCCTGTGGAAAGATGGATTAGCGGAACACTAGAAATATTTTCTAAGTTTGATATTAATATTAATCTTTTCAAGCGTAGGTATATTAATAGTATTGCATTTGATAGACATACGGCACCACAAACATTGTTTATACCTAATAATTTAAATGTCAAAAACTGTGTATTCTACAAATATAATCCAAATATAATCAAAGAAATACAACCGGCTTACTTTGCAGATGTAGAACCGGTCATAAGAAATCCTACAAATGTCAACAGTAAAAAACTAGAAAACTTGGATCTAGTAAAGCAGTGGGCAAATAATCCAGATTTCAACAAAAAGTTAAAAGAATATTATAAACAAGACTATACATTGATAGAAAGGTATTGCAATGAGTGAAGTGTGGAATACACTAATAGAAATACAAGATAGGCTGATTGATGCATTTGATGCAACAGGCACAGAAGTTGAAGAGCCAGGTATGGATAGATTCAATCAACCAGGTTGGATCAACAGAGTTTGGCAAAGCGAAAGTTATCGCAGAGCACACATTGATGTAGTAGATGCAAGAGATTCAAAAGGATTATGGATGATGCATTGTTGTGTGTTTCCAAGACTGGACAACAACGGCCCAATCTTTGGACTAGATGTTATTGCAGGACAAAAGAAAATCACAGGCTTCTTTCATGACTACAGTAGAACTATAGAAGCAGATCATCCAATGATTTCAGCATTTGGAGATGAAGTTGCAAAACTTGAGTGGCGCAAAGAAAGAGAACTACCTGAATGGGCACAAGCAATCTTTAGCCCACACATGGTAGCAGCAGGCAATGTCAGTAAGAAAGATGAACTGGATCAACTACTAGAACTTAGCCTAGACAGTGTTGATGCGTATCTTACAGATATTGCTAACCACAACAACATGGCAGATACAGATGAAGTTAAGGCTGCACAAAATCGCTATGCTCACTATCAAAAACAGAATCCACACACTCCTAAAACAATGACCAGTTTAGGATTAGATGAAGAAGATGTACGTGTGTTCGTACAGGAATGTCTATTCCCTGATATTGCATAAATAATAATATGCGTTACAGAGATTTTAAAATACAAGAAGCTATGTTAGGAGCATCTAGTCCTTCGAGTGTTCCTGGATATTTACAAAAGTTAAACCAAATGTTAGCATCTGGACAACCTATTCAAATGGGTAAAAATGGCGACTTTAGTTTTACACCTGCGCCAGGACAAAATATAACCGATTTAAACTCTGTAATAAAAGGACAAGGACAAAACCATTTAGGTCAAGATGTCGGAGAAGTTGTAGTAAAGAATGTATATAAAAGTGCAATCACCGGTGCCGCGGCTGCTGAAAAAGGCAAGCTAGATTTGAACAGAGGTGAAGTTGCAGAAGGATGGCATGCACTAGCAGCATTTGTTAGATTGATTGCTAGACCAACTAGAGACATCACATTAAAAGATGTTATAGCATTTATTCCTCAAATACAAAACGGCAAAACACTAATACTCAAAGTGAAAGATGCTGAAAACAAAGAGCTTGCAGATGAGTTTCATGTAACCATTAGTCTAAAACCTAAACAGTGGGCAGCGTTTACCAATCCTGATGAAGCATTGAAAGACGGCGAACTTGCAGCTATTGTGAAAGATGTTATTGATGATGCTAACGACGAAACAGGTCGTAGAGCAGATGTTTATGCTACAAATGGCAAATATGATCTAGTGCGAGTCATAGGTGATGGTGTAAGTGGCGAAACTGAAACCAAAACTGATATCAACTTTGAAAATGAAACTGAAAAGAAGTACAGAGGATACAGCATCAAAGCTGGTACTACAAAGCAGATACACCAAGTTGGCGGCGGTTCTGTCAAAGACAGCAAAGGCCGATTCAAAGCCACACCTGAAGAAAGATATAGAATATTAAACGATGAACTGTTTGGAGTTCATGGTAGAGCACGACTTGCTGATTTAAAACATGTGAGAAAAGAATACATGAGAGCAGCACAAGATGAAAGTGTAAAAGGCAGATTACTAGCACAAGAAATAGCATATAGAGGTGCAGTAACCAGTATTAATACAAATCTTGACAGCGATACAGAAGAAAAAGACTTTGTTAAAACACTTGGCAAGGCATTGAAATATTTCATGGCTAGAGATGACGACAGCATTTTGTTAAAACAGTTTTCTGGTAAAGGAACTTTTATACTTGATGCCAGAAGATTTGATCAACTGCACGATAAAGGTTTAGATCTAGCTGCTAGATATATTGACGGTAAAGCAAATCCAGAGTTTGTTATTGAAGATATCAAAACAGGCAGTATGTTGATCAAGTTTAGAACTTATAAAGCCAGCAGTGGATATATGAGAAACTATATCGAAAAAGGCGATCTATTCAAAGAGCTAACTAATATCAAAAATCAATAAATAGCTGTATGCGATACATACTATTACTACTTTTCTTACCAACACTAGCCTCAGCAGATCTAGTTCATAAATTTAATAATCCAGCATTTAGCGGAGCGGGTTATGGTGCTCACGTGCTGGCTATAGAACAACTGCAAAAAAACCGACAAGATGAAATTGATAAAGAAGCAGAACGCATTGCTGACGAACTAGAACGTGAAGCAGACAACACCGTTCTTGCTAAGTTTGTGCGCAACTTAGAATCTCGTATCTATGCAACACTCAGTAAGCAACTTGTAGATAGTATGTTTGCAAATTGTGGTGAAGGCACAGATATACCTGTTTGTCCTACAAGCGGCACAACTGACATAGAAGGTGCAGAGATCACTTGGAGCAAAGATGAAACCACAGGTGCAATAACGTTGATAGTAGATGGGCCAGATGGCTACACAGAAGTAACAATACCAGGACCAGGAGATTTTAACTTTTGAAACACATAGTAGCAATATTACTAGCAGTAACACTAGCAGGGTGTAGTTGGATACCTAGAGAAGTTCCTAAGTCAATACAAGCACCTCCAGAAGTACAGATAAATCCACAAGAAACTACACTTAGAGGTTTGCCACCCTTAGATGGTCCAGCAATGACTATAGGTGTATATAGTTTTACAGATAAAACCGGACAACGTAAGCCAGCAGATAACATGGCAAGTTTAAGCAGTGCAGTTACACAAGGTGCAGAAGTTTGGGTCATTGATGCACTACTAGAAGCAGGAAACGGCGACTGGTTTGAAGTGGTAGAACGCACAGGAATGGACAATGTTATTAAAGAACGTCAGTTGATACGCAGCACAAGAGAAAACTATGAGCAAGGTGTAGATAGAAATCTAGCACCAATGAAGTTTGCTGGACTTATTTTAGAAGGTGGCATTGTAGGATATGACAGCAACATTACCACAGGCGGTGCAGGTGCAAGATACATGAACATCGGTACTAGTGCTGAATATCGTGTGGACACAGTTACCGTTGCAATGCGTATTGTTAGTGTTAGCACAGGTAGAGTGTTGATGAGTGTGGCAACACAGAAAACCATAGCAAGTTATAGACAGAGTGCAGATGCATTTCAGTTCTTGGATATGGGAACAAAAGCATTAGAACTAGAAGCCGGTTATAGTGCAAATGAGCCTACTAATTATGCAGTTAGAGCTGTGATTGAAGCAGCAGTAGTAGAATTAGTGTATGAAGGCGTGAGAAAAGGGCTTTGGAACTTCAAAAAAGAAAATTAAGTTGCTAAATAGCTAGACGAGGGACGCTTCGTCAGA
>Ga0255772_10005116_pt1 | contig 12171 bp, 10 predicted proteins | sample 071ome_34_FD_179970 | JGI IMG/M metagenome (GOLD analysis project Ga0255772, IMG submission 179970) | Coastal salt marsh microbial communities from the Groves Creek Marsh, Skidaway Island, Georgia - 071411BT metaG (version 2) | ecosystem: Environmental > Aquatic > Marine > Intertidal zone >... | reverse complement strand
ACAGGATTGGTATCAAGACTGCCACTCCAAGTTATGACCTAGACATCGCTAGTTCAACTGATGCAGTTGCTTTACCGGTTGGTACAACAGCACAGAGACCAACAGCATCAACTGGTATCATCAGGTACAACTCTGATACAGGAAGTTACGAGGGATCCACAGACGGTTCAACATACGTGAGCTTCGCGATAGCGGGTGCGGCCCCAACATTCACCAAAGAAACAGCGACAGGTGACGGTTCGACCACGACGTTCACTGGTTTCTTCAGCTCTGCTCCAGAATCAGCGAACAACGTTTTCGTTTACATCGACAACGTTTACCAGGAACCAACTGAAAACTACAGTGTTTCAGGCACAAACATCACTTTCACAAGTGCCCCACACTCGGGTGCGAGGATCTTCGCCATCACGGGTGCTGACGGAACTTCACTTGTAACGGGTGGTGTTGCTAGATCTGAGAGCACAGCGGTTTCTGTGTCTGGTTCAAGTGCTGTGACTGTGTTCAGTTTCAACGCCGCAACATACAGATCGGCGGAGATCTTCGTACAGGTACAGGACTCAGGTAACACTGAATATTCGGCGATGAAGGGTGTGGTGGTACATGACGGTACTACTGCCTACATCACTGTGTTCGGTATCACCAACACAGGTGCCAATGACCTGTCAACATTCACTGCCACACATGATGGATCCAACACAGTGAACGTACAGGCCACGCCAAACAACTCGGGTACACAATCGATCAAGGTGCAGTACTCGTTAGCATCGGCGTAAGGTACATAAGGCAAAACTAGAACCTTAACGATAATTCTAAACGCCCTAATGGTAAATACTACTGTTAGGGCGTTTTTTTACGACCTATCACTACATAAACAATCATAAGGGATACATGGAACTATGACAACACGTAACTTTAGAGTACATAATGGTATTTCAGTTGGTGATATCACGATATCAGCAAGTGCAAACACTATTACTGGACTAGCGACAGCGGCACCATCAGCAGACGGTGACGTGTCAAACAAGAAATACGTTGACGATCAGATCGCGGCGATTTCGACAACAAGTATCACAACAGACAGTAATGCCACAAACGTGGCAGTGTCAGGTACAGGTGCATCAGGAACGATCACGGTGACTGCAAACAGCAACACTGAGATGACAATCACAGACGACGGTGTGAGAGTACACGGTAACTTGACTGTTGACGGTACACAGACAATTATTAACACTTCAACACTTTCGGTCGAGGACAACATCATCGAAGTGAACAGAAACGTTTCTTCAAACGCAGGTATGCCAACGCTATCAGGTTTGAAAGTAAACAGAGGTGATGCATCAAGTGCCACAGAAAACGATCTTTTCTGGGTATGGGATGAATCATTTGCAGATGACGGTACAACTATCCACGGTGGTGCAGGCGGTGCCTGGACAGCGGGTAGAGGTCAAAACCCAGGCGACATCGATGCTTTGGTAGACATCAGGGCAAACGTGGTACACGCCTTATCAACTTCGGCTCAATACGCGGACGTTGCCGAGCGTTTCGAAGCAGACGCTCCTATGACAGCAGGCGCAGTGGTAGAAGTAGGTGGTACAGCAGAGATAACAGAAACTACATCAGATCTATCTGAGAACGTTTTTGGTGTAATCTCTGACATGCCAGCATATGCCATGAACGCGGCGGCAGGTAACAACGAATCACACCCATTCGTAGCAATGACTGGTAGAACTCCAGTTAGAGTTACAGGTGCTGTGACTAAAGGTCAAAGACTTGTTACTTCAAGCGTTAAAGGTTGTGCTAGAGCAGTAGCGGCAGGTGAGTCAATCTCTCCTTTCCACGTTATTGGTAGAGCATTAGAGAGCTCAACAGACGCAGGTATCAAATTGGTAAACTGTGCAGTGAGAACTAACAACTAATAAATAATTTTACTTTTTAGTAGAATCAAAAGGCGGTCTTCGGATCGCCTTTTTTTTTAGGCGCATAAATACCCATACTGCTGTCGGTCGGCAATGATAAGGAGACCGTGCGTGGCGTTTGCCACACTAACATTATTATAAGGAGTACCAGGTATGGCCATTGGTCGTATATCGGGGTCGGTCCTAAAGTCCAATCTGACTAGGAATGGTGTCGACCTCGCGTTTGAAACAAACCTATTGTATCTCGATGTCACAAACAGTCGCGTGGGTATTGGTACTTCGGAACCTACATCAACCCTACAAGTAAACGGAACAACCACAACTACAGGACTTACCGCCAACGGTGCCATCAACATAGACGGTACAGGAACATCTAACATCGACAATGTAATAATAGGTGCCAACACACCAGTGGCGGGAACCTTCACAACCTTAAACGCAAATACAAGTGCGACACTGGCTTCGGGGTCAACGGCCGGCACACTAACACTGGCCAACGGATCGATAACAGACTCAAGTGGAGCAATAAGTTTTGGCGATGAGAACCTAACTACAACAGGAACACTTACTGTATCTGGATTTACTTTCCCATCCGCGGATGGAAGCAATGGACAGGTACTACAGACCGATGGTGCGGGCAACATAACATTCGCCGAATCATCAGGTGGTGGCGGTGGTAACAACACAGCAGTCAAACAGTTCAACCACTACAAGTTGGGCACAACATCGGCCGTTGTTGACGAGTTCGACATCACAGAATACCGGGGAGCCATATACGACATCGTGCTGGAGGACCAAGACAATGGATTCGTGGGACACCTCAAAGTGTCAGTGGTGCACGACGGCACAACTCCTTATGTTTCCACATACAACGTGAACGAGGACTCAACAAGGATCGCTGATTTCACAGTGGCAATCAGCGGCGACATGGTGCAACTGTCGGCATCGACCAATACTTCGTCACACACCAATCTGAGGATTTATAGGATAGCACTGGGTGATCACCACGAGACGGTGGCCAATACAAACTCAAAAATAATTGCCACGTCCACAAACATTGGATCAAGTGCCACAACCCTAGACCAGTTCACAAAGACGGACATAAGAGGTGCCAAATACATCATACTGATAAAAGACGACACGGCGGGTGACTACCAAATTAGCGAGACCAGCCTAACACATGACGGCACAACGGTGTATCATGATGACTACGCTCTCGTTTCAAGCAGGGGAACACCACTACACACCATAAGTGCTTCCATATCTGGTTCAACAGTGACACTGAGTTCAACGTCAGCCGGAAACACCACAGGTACAGCAATACTATACAGGCAGGATCTTGGATCGAAGACCAAACTTGGCGAATTTGACAATTTCTTGTATGGTGTCAAAGGCGACATAGACTCCGCGATCGAGAGCGTTGATACATTTGATGTTTTCCAATACAAAGCCGCTAGATATTTCATCACGATGGAATCTGGATCAGAATACCAGAACTCAGAAGTGACCATGACCGTCAACAACGCTGGCACAGACGCAACCATATCAGAAAGTTTCGTATTAACTGCTAACAACACGTTAGCGACTTTCACAGCGGATGTTTCCAGTGGTAAGGCGAGATTGAGGGCCAGTTGTAATCCCAACACCAAGATATATTTCGCAAGACTGTCCATGAAGGCCGACAACATCTACAGAGCAAACGGCCAGACCGCAGACGACCTTTACATCACACACAACAACATAACAGCCAATGATACTCAACTGATATTGTCTGGAATGACAGGGGCACTTACACTTCCTTCAGGAACAACCGGACAACAGCCATCAGGAGTTGGTGGTATGTTGAGATACAATAGTGCCACAGGCGCCTATGAGAAATACGACACGGGCACAAGTGCTTTCGTTGACATAACGACCACAACGGCATCCGCAACAACCGAAGACGCCTCGGCACCAGCACCAACGACAGCAATATCAACCAACCAGGGTGTCATAGACCAGTTCGTGACATCTACGGCCGACAGCGCCTACTACTACGCCATAACCAGGGACGAGATCAACGGTGAGGTTTCAACGGCGAGATACAGCGTGGTTCACAACGACACCAACGCATTCGTCACACAGTCACACATGGTGGAGTCGGGTGATGGAACCAATGATCACATCACCGTGGACGCCGACGTAAACTCAGGTAACGTGAGATTGCTGGCCACGGGAGCCAGCGTGGTGAACTCTGTCAGCCTTTACAAAATCAGCCTGGGTGACGCCACCACGGCGGCGACCTCGGGTAACGTCAGCACCATAATAAACGCAGACGTGGACAGCGCCACGGAGGACCTAGACACGTTCAGCACCACAAGTTACAGGGGTGCCAAGTACTTCATCAGCGTCAACTCCGGTGACAACACGGAACTGTCCAACCTAGAAGCACTGGTGGTGCACGACGGATCCAACGCTTTCATCACTGTGTACAACGAATTCTACACGGGCAACAACAGCCTATTGACGCTGACCGCTGACATAAGTGGTTCCAATGTGAGATTGAGGGGTGCCGGCCTCACACCAAACCTCAGGGTCACTATGTACAGGATACTGTTGAGTGATTCCGAGAGTGCCAGCACCGGTGACAACGTCAACGTGGTGGCCGCAACGACGGTGGACTCATCCAGCACCACGGTGGACACGTTCAGCACCAGTGACTACACGGGCGCGTTCTACGTGCTGACCGGACACAACGCCACCGAGGGCGCCTCTTCCATACAGGAGGTGATGGTGGTACAGGACGGATCAGACGCATACGTGGGCGCGGGTCCAACAGTGAGTTCCAAGGGAACTGACCAGTTCGAGTTCTCCGCTTCGATATCGGGAACCACTGTGTCACTCAAGGCCAGTTCGACTTCAGGTGCCAGCACCACGGTCAACGCCTACAGGATACACCTATTGAGGGGTGAGGGCGGAGCGGCCACGTCAAACACAGTGCTGGTGGACACAGCACAGACCATAACGGGACAGAAGACATTCTCGGAAGAGGTAATCCTTAACAGCATGTCATCCAGTGACTCCAGTGCTGTAACAATTAATGATAATTTAAAAGTCACAGGTCTAACAACAGACAACGCATTCCTGATCAACGCAGGCGATGGCACGATAGGAGAGACCACCGTGCTGACGGTCGACCCGGCATCCAACTACTTGGGCATCAACCAGACCTCTCCGGAGGTTACACTGCACATGACAGGTGAGGGTGCCCAGTCCGCACAGATCAGGATGGAGCAACACAATGACTCGGCCGACGCACCTGACGTGAGGACCAGGAAATCCAGGGGCACGGCGGCCGCGCCAAGTGACAACAACGCGGGCGACTTCCTGTTCCGTATCAACGCTGAAGCATACCAGACCAGCACCTACAACACACTGGGTAGCATACAGATAGACCTAGACGGTTCGGACGCCACCAAGAGCACATTCCAAATACAGACTCACGATGGTTCGAGCCTAGCAACCAGGATCCAGGTGGACGGAGACGGAGACGTCATCATCACAGACGAACTCACGGCCAAGAGCATAAAAGACACTGTCAACGCACTCTCGGCCTCTGCCAGTGTGGCACTTGACCCAACACTGGGCGGCATACAGACCATCACATTAGGACAGGCAACGACATTTACACTATCAAATTGGGCATCAGGCCACAGGATGACACTGATGATCGATGACGGAAGTAATTACGCAGTGACATGGCCCACAATGCAATGGGCGGGCGGTGTGGCACCAACATTGGCCACGTCAGGTTACAACACGATCGAATTGTGGTACGTGGGCTCAACACTGTACGGTGCATACGTGGGAGCGATGTCGTAATGCCAGGCATGTTAGCGGCCGCAACAGCGGGCGGCTACCAGGAGAGGATCGCACAACTGAGCAATCCGGTGGTGCTGTTGGACTGGGGCAATGCATCTTGTTATTCGGGATCGGGCACAACATTTTCAAATTTGGGATCAGGTGGCACCACATACGACGGCGACCTCGTCAACGGCACGGCATACTCCAGCACGTTTGGTGGCATAATGACCACGGACGGCACGGACGACATGATACAACTGGACAACACATTCACCCTGCCCAGGGCAGGGGGCACCATGATGGTATGGTTGAGAACACACCAGGACGGTGGCAGGCCCTTCATAAGTTACACGGCGGGTGCGTACCAGCAACTGGCCAACTGGGGAGGCACCGTGGGCGTGAACCGGGCAGAGACCAACACCAACTGCAACAACTGGCTGGCCGCGAATGGGGCCAACACCTTTGGCACCTACACCAACGTGTGGACCTGTGTAATAGCAAGGACCAACAGCAACCTCGTGACATGGTTCGAGCGTGGGATCAACCAGGACACAGGAAGTTATGGCACAATAGATTGTTCAAGTGGTCCGGCCAGTCAGATGGAGGCGGACGTGGGCATCGTGCGTTTTGGTGAGAACACCGTATACGAGGCACACTTCGATGGTGACTACGGCGTGATAGCACTGTGGGACACCAACCTATCAGACCACGAGTGCTTGGAAGCGTTCGGGGTGTACAGGCATCGTTATGGAGTATAAACAAGTACTTGCAAAATTAGAATGGTTCTGGAAGAAGAAACTGAGATTCTGGCTGACGGGTTTTGAATGCAAGATCTGTATGCTGTACAGGATATACTTGTTGTATGGTGTGATAGCAGTGCTTATACTATTAAATCTAATATAGTCTGCAACTTACCTTTTATCGATTTGTTGTTGAGGGTGTTCCTCAGACCCATGTGCAGGTTCTTGGGCCAGCACTCGAACGCCGTCCAGCAGTAGCCGGAGTGTTCCGCGTTCAACTTGGGTATGAATTCTGACTCTATTGCCACGAGATAGGTATGGAAGAAGAACTTCTGATCGTTTGAAGTGAACATCTCCAACGGTATCACTTTCTTGAACTTAGGAGTGTCACCCACTTCTTCCTGGATCTCACGTTTCAGACCTTCGAACGCTGATTCAGTGTACTTGGCCTGTCCTCCGACCAATCCCCACGTGCCCTGTGTCTTCTTGTCGGTGCGTTGTAGGAACAAGAACCTTTTCGTTGAAGTGCTGTAGAACAGTGCGCCAGAACAGACTATGTTTTCTTTCATACGTTATTATAACAACTTATGTGAGTTTTATCAAGGGGTGGTTGCGTCTGTGCTGGCATCATATCCTGTCGCCCCGCCGTCAAGCACTATGCTCCAATTACCAGCGGTGTACACACCCTCGTAAGATTTAACCCATTCCGTGCCGTTGAACCTGTACTGTATTCCGGTGTTTAGGTTGGTCACGTAGTGCTGTGTTGAGTCTGGGTTCGAAGCGTCAAAGGCCACGTTCCACTTGCCCGTTGAACTGTTGTACTCTATGATGTCTCCCACGCTGGCCACCAGTGTGCCCCATGTGTCGCTCTGGTATGTTGCAGTGCTGTCCCCCACATCATTTATGACCAGATACCTATCACCGTTCGCGGGTGTGCCCGGATTGAATGTGGCAGGGTTTATGATCTTCTTCACCGCAGTCAGTGAGTTGGTTGGGATGGTATCAGAATCGATGCTGTATAACAAAATGGTGTCATCCAATGTGGTTGTTGCTATAGTACCTATGATTTCATTCCCGTTTGGCTGTTTCAATCTGATCTGTGACGTTCCATTCGTGACCTTGCCGTACTGGTCCAACAACACCTTCCAGTTCACGGCAGGACCAAATGTTTCAAAGGGGTCATAATTGCTTGGTGCGTTGGCTCCTGTGTGGAATCCGTCTCCACCCGAACTGACATTTACCCCTGTGGTTCCCAACAGTCTTAATTGATTACCTGTGACTAGCAATCCAAAGTTGTTTGGTGTCACGTAACTTCTTGACATCAATTCGCCATCGATCAATCCTTTTGCTATGCCACCGTCGTCGTCGTATATGCTCATGATGATCTTCTGTATCACGCCCAGTTTCTTGACTTTCACAGGCGGTGACAACCATATCGGCATGCTGAATGTCAGCGTGGCCACATCTATCTCTGAATCCGCACCAACAGGTATAGTCCTCGAACTGAAGGTCACACCCGTCAGTTCCACGTAACTTAAACTGGTCCAATCTATGTAGTTGTCAGACTTCTGTATCTCGAAGTCTGGATTGAACAGATATAATATCTGTTCCATAATCTGTAGTTTCTGATCCGTGTTTGAACTCCATATGTCTGCCGTGACTTCTAACCTGAAAGGCGATGGCATCACTTTCTCTATGGTGTATCCAGCACCCAACTGATTAGTGTATTCTCCGGTCGATTCGTCGTATGCACGTTCTTTCAAATGCTGTTTTTCTATGTGATAGGGATTTTGCATCCTATCCCTGTCATAATTCAATTCCCTCACGTAACAGGCTATCTTTGGTGCGTAGGCCAAAGCGTTCTCGGAGTTGTTACGTATGATGTTGGCCACCTGTCTAGTAGGATCACCGTAAACAACAGGCACTGCCCTGAGTTGAACCTGTCCGTCTGACCCTTTACCGGTCTCCACAGAGAAGTTGCTCAATATCCTAATGAATTGAGTAAGGAATTTCCTGACCTGTCCTTCGTAAAAGTGTAGCATTCTTAATTGTCAGCCTTTGGTTTCAATGCGTCTGTGAGTGCTTGTCTCTGTCCAACAGTCAATCCATTAATGGTCGAACTGGTTGAATTATTAACAAAACTTGTTTTATAGTTGGCACGTGAATCATTGTTTGTTGTAGTTATTCTAACCGAATCCTCTATTTTGACCCATCTGGTTCCATCAAAACGGAACAATCTGTTTGGTAAGTAATCAGTCCTTAGGAAATAATCTCCCTTGTCAACATTTGATGTTGGGAAAGATATTCCAAATCCTGCTGGATTACCGTTTGGTGCCACTCCGTCACCGTCCAGGTAGAAACCATAGTGTGAAGCGGCCGGGGTGTCTATGACAGCGTTCACTGATTTGTCCGAACTCACCCTGTCTGTGTCGTTCACGTTGTCGGTCCTGATGTTGCCCCTCTCATCTATGGGAGCCACATAATACTGTTTGTAGTTGAACCCTGACTTGGGAGCGTCTGCCTCCGCCTGTGCCACGATCTGATCGTTGATGGTCTTCTCCCTGTTGTAGGTGCTCATGTAACTGGCCACAGATCCCGCTGTCGTGGCGTCGCCTATGATGTCCTTGAATTCCTGTGAATCCACTAGTGTCTTCATTTTTAATCTCAGTAGGTGTGGCCACCATGTCTGTGAGAATCCCTCCGCGGCCCTATTGACATCTTCCACAACATAGTATCTCTTCAGTGCTATGGGTATGCTTTCGTCTAAACTGTAATCTTCCTTCATGTGTGGGAACTCTATCACATCTCCCGCCATGGGTTTCCTGCCGATTCTCTCTACTATGTCGTTCAGATGTACTGTCAGGAATAATGTGTCGTTCTGTAGGAACATGCCAAACTGTGAGAGATTGAAGTCTGCGTCCTGTACGTTGTATATGCCTCTCACCACATACACATCGTCCGCATATTTCCTGTCTCTGTTCTCTAGAAACAGTAGATCCTGGATGGTGCTCTCATTAAGACTGTCTCCCGAGTAGTTGGGTTGGGTAGGCGATGCTGGCCCGTCCTTGTTTGTATCACCCTGATTGTACGGACCCAGGTATTTGTGGAAGTGTAGGTCAGTGCCTCCCACCGTGAACATCTCTTTTATGTTACGGTCAAAGAACTTGTAATCGTTGCCCTTTTCAGGCTTAAAAATCGACAATCTAGGCATATCATACATATTTATTGTATAGTTCAAAGCAATAAATATGAGTATGTCAGAACTTCAAACAGGCCAACAGGAAATATTTGATTATGTGAAGAACAACCTCGGTGAGGGCATGATCGATGTGGAGTTGGACCCAAAACACTACCAGACGGCGCTGGAAAGGGCCACCAACAGATACAGACAGCGATCATCCAACGCTGTGGAAGAATCATACGCATTCCTAGAGTTAAAAAAGAACCAGAACGTGTATGTGCTTCCAGATGAAGTGATCAACGTTAGGAATCTTAACAGGAGGACCGTGGGATCAAGGACCGAAGGTGGTGAGGGTGGTACACTCTTTGAACCATTCAACCTGGCCTACACCAACACCTATCTACTCAGGGCGGGTGCCACAGGTGGATTGGCTACTTACTACGCTTTCGCTTCTTACCAAGAATTAGTTGGAAAGATGTTTGGCAGTTTCATACAGTTCCATTTCGACGTGGCAACAAAGAGACTTACAATCACACAGAGACCTAGGGCCGACAACGAGACCGTGTTGATGCACACCGACAATTACAGACCGGACATCACACTGTTCAAGGACATCTATGCCAAACCATGGATCAGAGACTACACCTTGGCAGTGTGTAAGGTCATGCTGGGCGAGGCCAGAGGCAAGTTCAACACCATAGCGGGACCACAGGGCGGAACCACACTGAACGGTGACGCACTCAAGAACGAAGGCAATGCAGAGATGGAAAGACTTGACCAAGAGATAGGCAACTTTCAAGAAGGTGGTACACCACACAGTTTTGTTATTGGTTAATTCCAACCAAATCACATCTAAATAACACTGATGGGAAAAACCAATTACAAGAATTACTCTGACCTCACACTAGATGAACTGGAAGCATTGGTGCAAGATCTCGAGAATATGAGCATCATGGCACTCAAACAGCACAAGAAAGGTCTTAGAATTTCCATCTTGAAATCCGTCAAAGAAGCAATCAAAGAGATTGAAAAACGTCTCAAAAGATAGTATAATAAACCTATGCTGATAGGTGTAGTAGGATTAATAGGTTCTGGTAAAGACACTGTCTCGAAAAGACTAGAAGAGAAACACGGATTCCGTAGGGATTCATTCGCCAAGAGTTTGAAGGATGCTGTGAGTGTCATGTTCAACTGGGATCGCGAAATGCTGGAAGGCAACGGCGATGAGAGTAGGAAGTGGAGAGAACAACCAGACGAATTCTGGAGCAAACGTTTTGGCAAACACGTGACACCACGTTGGGTGCTACAGCACTTCGGCACAGAAGTGATGAGACAACACATGCATGACGCCATATGGATAGACAGTTGCCTAGCCAGATATAATGGTCAACCTACTGTGATATCAGATACTAGATTCCAAAACGAGCTGAAGACTATTAAAGAACAAGGCGGATCACTCATACTTGTCAAACGTGGACAACTTCCGACACGAGAAGAAATGCGAAAAAAAGGTGCCCACAAATCAGAATGGGATTGGATGGGTTGGAATTTCGATCACGTTATTGACAACAACGGAACAAAAGAAGAGTTATATCAAAAAGTCGACAACCTAATCATCAGCAACGAGATCGCCCACACGCCAACCAAGTCTACGCACACTGCTTAGACGTTGACAGTTAGCACACACCGTCTTTAAATTATTTGAGGAAGTATTTCTCATATTTCCGTCCACAAATAACACATCCAATTGATTGATCTGTTGTGCTTTGAATCCACACAATTCACATTTTTTTTGTTTTTTGTATCCTGATCTTTGTAGTGGAGTCACACCCCCAACACTCTTACCTGCTTTTTTCCTATTACAGGTATCACAAAGACTACGCCAATACACCCTGCCATATCGCTGATAGGCATAAGCCCTGGGTTTGCTTTTGCACTGCTTACAAATGGGTCTGTCGTTGTATCGCATAAGCATATTTACGTCGCCTATATAGGCACCAGGAAAATGGTAAATTTTGTCGTAAAAACCGTATGATCTAATAAATAACTCTAGTATACACGTAACTTGCAAGGAGAATACGACAAATGGCTTTAACATCACCAGGAGTAGAGGTTTCAGTAATTAACGAAAGTTTCTACGTACCATCAGATGCGGGTACAACACCATTATTCATAGTAGCATCATCACAGGACAAGGCAAACGGAGCGGGAGACGGCACTGCGGCAGGAACAACAACAGCCAACGCCAACACTGCTTACTTGATCTCGTCACAGAGAGAATTAACAGAGACTTTTGGAGATCCAAAATTCTACACAGACACAGCAGGAAATTCATTACACGGTTATGAATTGAATGAATGGGGTCTACAAGCGGCGTACTCTTTCTTGGGCATAGCCAACAGAGCATACGTTTTAAGAGCCAACGTTGACACTTCAGAATTGATCGGAAGTGCATCGGCACCGACAGCGGCACCAACAGATGGCACATACT